>Ga0155718_128_pt2 | contig 10778 bp, 9 predicted proteins | sample RifCSPlowO2_01_FD_107374 | JGI IMG/M metagenome (GOLD analysis project Ga0155718, IMG submission 107374) | Candidatus Roizmanbacteria bacterium RIFCSPLOWO2_01_FULL_38_11 | reverse complement strand
AATGACGAGGCAAATCTACGAGCTCTTCCTTTGACTCGATATATATACTCTCCACATAACCCTTCAATCATTCAAAGACCTCCAAAAAATATTAGTAAAAAGATGATTTCCTTAATAACCGAAATCGCTTTAGATACATTTTATATTTTAGGAAGTCACGACTATGCACTTGCCAGAATTAAGATTGATTTAAATAATAATCCCTATCTTGTTGATTATGATCCGATGCCTTCGCTCGCAAGAACAAAAAATTTCTCGATAACTGCTGAATTGGCTGGATTTCGATACGAGGAATTTGTTGAAGAAATCATTAGTCTCGCAGTCAAACGATATAAGGCTAACTTTACAAACTCCTTTACGGAACTGAGCATATGAGACTGCCAAAAGAGATTACTATTGGTAGTTCTATCAGAAAAAATGGAATTGATATTTTTGTAAACAAAAGACCTTTTCCTATTAAATATCCACAGAAAATATGGGAAAAGTTTCCGAAAGAGCTAAAGAATGTTCTCATGGATAATCTGACATATAGTTCTACGATATTTCTTCCTCAGATGCTTAATCTGCGAAAAATTCAATACGAAACACATCGTCCATTAAGTGAAACGTTTTTATTTAAGAATGGAATATACGATATGCCTATTAGCGCGATTGCTGATAAAGCTTCTCCAGAAGAGTATATTAAAAGATTCTTTAATACAAGATTTCTTTTCAAGACTAATCGTATTCGGACTCCGAACAAAGTTGACTTTAATAAAAATGATCATCCAACTGCAATAGTTCCATTTTCTTTCGGCAAGGAAAGTCTGCTTAATCTTGCTCTCTGTTTGGAATTAGGCATTAGACCAATTCCCGTTCTTTTTATCGAACCCTCTCACACATATGAATACTTGCATAAAAAAAAGCTTTTGAAGAAAATAGAAAAGGAATTTAATGTTAAAGTACATATTGTTGAGAATAATCCAGGTTTACTAAGATATGGAAAAATATGGAATCTTCAAACTGAGCTCGGATGGGGACTTCATACTACAGATTACGTATTAATGTCTCTTCCCTTCGCTTATGCATATAAAGCTTCAATGATTATTCTTGGGAATGAGCAAGGATGTAATGATTTCTTTTATTCAAAAGATGGTTTTCTTGTTTTTGAAGCAGCATATGATCAGCATAGCGATTGGACAACGCAGCAGTCACTTCTCGGGTCATTGCTTTTAGGAAAAAAGGTCGATGTAGTAAGTTTCGTCGAACCACTCCATGAAATTGCTGAAATGAATATTCTCCATAAAAAATATCCTACGATTGGAAAGTATCAAATGTCATGTTTTGCAAGTAATAAATTCGCTGTTAACAATCGTTGGTGTCAACAATGCACTAAATGCGGATATATGTATGCTCTTGCAAAAGGAGTTGGTGTTGATACTAAATCAATTGGATTTACTGAAGATATGTTTGATAAAAAACATGAAAAAGCTTTTGATTTCTTTTTTAATTTTAATGAGGAAGAACCAGAATATGGGACATACGAAGAACTCGTGACCGCATTTTATCTTGCACTTAAACATGGCTCAAAAGGTTACCTCTTGGAAAAGTATAAAAAAGAAATATTTCCAAAACATAAAAAAGAAATTAAAAGATTTGTTAGAAAATATTTATCTAGAGTTAAGGAGGATAACGTTCCATCAAAATATAGAGAAAAATTAATTCGCATTTTTGATAAAGAACTAAGTGAATATGTCTCAAATAAAGAAAGTCGTCATCGCTGAGAGAAAACTTCATTTTAAGGAGAGCTTCAAGATTAGTTATGAAGAGGTGAATGATGTCGATATTATCTTTGTCAAAATAACTGATAATAAAGGTCATATCGGTGTAGGATCTGCGTCTGCTGATAACTTTGTAACTGGAGAGAATTATAAAGCTGGCTACACACTGGTCAAGAAATTACTACATCCAGAATTTTTCTCCTATCCAATATCATACTGGTATAAATACCATCTAAAGATTCAAAGAGAATTCAAAGGCTATCCTTCTATACAATCAGCTATTGAAGAAGCGCTGCTCAATCTATTTTGTAGCCAAAAGAATATATCCTTATCCCATCTTTTTGGTGGATATAGAAGTTCTGTCGAAACGATGATTACCATTCCTATTAAATCATATAAAAAAACTCTTATAGATTTTGAAGAAAAAATTAAACAAGGTTTTAAGATTATTAAAATTAAATGTGGTATTGATCCTAAAGAAGATATAAAGAAGATTAACGGAATGAGAGAGAAAATAAGAAATAAAAGGCTATCCTTGCTTCTGGATGCTAACCAAGGTTATTCAGTCAAGGAAACTGAGAATATAATGTCTCAAGTTGGTTCATCTCATATTAAAATTTTTGAACAACCCATTGCAGCAAATGACTATGAAGGATTATCTTATTTGAAAAAATTGAAAAAGATCCCTATCGTCGCTGATGAATCAATCGTGGACTTCGCAGATGCGTATAAACTTTTACTCACAGATATTGTTGATGGAGTGAATATTAAGATTAATAAATGTGGAGGACCAATTAACTTTATAAAGATATTTAATCTCGCATCACAGCTAAGAAAAATCACAATGATTGGGTGCAATTACGAATCAAACATTTCAATTACTACTGGCGCTACACTTGCATGTGGTCTTCCTATAGATTACGTTGATTTAGATAGTGGTCATTTAGATTTCGATGATGATCCTTGCATTGGAGGTGCAATTGTAAAAAATGGGAAAATATATGTGCCCGATCTCGGTCGAGTAGATTTTATTTAGGGAAATTTAAAAAGCTTTTCGCTCTCCATCCGCCAATGATTTTTCCACCCACATTCTCCAGATAGCAAGTCTATGTAGTCCGATTTCGTTTCGAATGCAGTTTTTATAACAAGATAATCAATGTACCTCCCCGCGTCTCGATACTCATAGTTAGTTGATCCGGTTAAATAGACAAAGGACTTTTTATACTTTCCATACAAGCTTACCGACGCAATATCGCCTTTATGATAGACCGTAACCAGCGAAAAGAAAGAGGATATTAACTTATTTTTATGTAATCCGAGAAATGACTCTTTAAGTACAGCATCGATAAAGCTTGAATCATCCCCGTATCTTTTTAGATTAGTATCAATCATCCATTTCATATCAGAATAATTGTTAAGTTTAACTCTATACTGGGCATTTTCGATGTTTCTAATGACTCTTCTTAGGTTTCTTTTTCCTAATTTGCTAAAGGTACTTATGTACTCAGATACTACATAGCTGAATTTCTTAGGTTCCAAGTGAAATCCTAGCTCTTCTTCTTCTGAGAACGATGGTAAATCGATATTTTTTTGTTGTGGAACAAATCTTAACACTGTCTTTTTCGGAAGTTGAGAAAAAAGTTTCTCAAAAATATTTTTTGCTTCTCCGGCATTTTTTATGAAAAATAAATTTCTTTCATTCCACCCGTCAGCGTCTCCAAAATATCTGTATTCCTTTTCCTTGGAATCGTACTCCAAAGGAATGCATCCGGATAATGTTTTTCCAACAGATCCAACAATAAAATACGGTTTATTGTGGTAAGCGTTATGAAAATATTCACGATAATTCCAATTATCGAAAAGATGAGTATCAGCGGAAAAATATTTCCATATCTTCTCACATTTATCAATATTCTTTTCAACGTATATATTCAACGAAGGCATATTATAATTCTATTATGAATATCGGATTTTTTCCATCTTCTTTAGAAACTTTTTTTACTCATTCGGACAGAAAATTATATAGCTCTTTTCTTTTCGTCAATAAGACGTCTCGAGAATATCAGTGGATTCATTCACTAGAATTAAAAGAGATGAAATTGATCCCGTATGTCTTAACTACAAATAAATCCTTCAGTTCATTAACATATGAAGAAATCATTGCTGATGAGAATTTTACCTTAAAATGTAGAGAGTTTAATATAAATTTCATTGTCGCACCGTACAAGATTTCAAAGAAAATGAATCAATGGTCCATGGACCAAAATATTGGCTTTGTATCCGTTTCTCACACTCATCAAGAAAAACTTGACGACAAAATTTGGTTCGACACTTTTCTGAAAAAATATACTATTAGAAAACCTCAAACGATCTCAAGTTCATTCATTAAAACAATCAACGTCAAGAAAAGAATAGCCATCCAGGAACCTCATTCAGAAGGATCGGAAGGGACATTTATTGTAAATAATCAAGAAAATTTAGATTCGTTGCTGGAAACAAAAAAAATATCCTTACATAAGAAATACCTTGTGAGAGAATTCATTCCAGGACCAGTATACGGAATTTCTATATTTATAAGTAAGAGTCTCATTTCCCTTTCGTCGTTAAGACAACAGATATTCGATCATTATCTTGAAAGAACTGATGAATTTATTGGCATCCAGTGGCTGTTGCTCAAGGACTTAAGAAATAACGAACGTAAAGAGATACATCAAGTATTTACTAATCTGTCAAAAAAATTATTAAAAGACGGATTTGAAGGTTTATTAAGTTTTGATTTTATTTTATATAGGGGAAAATGTTATGTTTTAGAATGTAATCCACGATTTACTTCTGCAACAGTTCAGATACTTGCCCATCAAGAACTCATTAATAATATTGATGTTGTTAACAAAGATATATTGAATCATATAGATTGTTCACAAAAAATAAATCCTATAACCAAAATAGCTCAGATTCCGAATGCTGTGTATTCAGGATCCACATTATTCATTAAAGCATTTAAAAAAAGTGCCATTAAAAAAACTTTCAATAATGGACTCTATTCATTGATTGATGAGAAAATTACCTTTATATCACCTAACGTTTCTGGATTTAGAAAAGATAAACATACATTAATTTTTTATTCTGAAATGGACGTCAATGAGAAATATAAAGATGGCGAAATTATCGCTGATATTTATTCTAATTTCAAACTCTATGAAACTTCTGGAAAGTTGAACACCTATGGTAAAAGATTGATTGATTTTTATAATTATTATGAATAGCTTGAATAAACAGAGACTTATTAAAAGATTTTCTGCATTTTTAAATGAAGAAGAAGCTGTCCAAACAGGGAATTTAGATAGTGTGTATTTAGAATTTGCCAAGAAAAAAGCTGTTTTTGAAGAAAAAGCACATAAATATCCAACTCCATTTTATATATTCGACAAAAAACTATTTAATTCTCATGTTTTGGAATTCGTTAAAACGTTTGAAAATTATATTCCTAATACAAAAGTCTTTTATGCAATTAAATCGAATCCTCACTTCTTTCTATTAAGATCATTACATAAGATGGAAATTGGGCTTGACTGCTCAAGCGGAATAGAAATAAAACATGCATTAAAAAATTCTGGCCAACCGCTTCTTTTCACTGGGCCAGCCAAGATGGACAGTGAGTTGCGTCTTGTAATTAAGCATCCTGATCGCATTACTTTAAACATTGATAGTTTTGCAGAATTGCAACGAATCGGCGAATTAACTAATATCCACAGAAAAAGAATTAAGGCAGGAGTAAGAATTTATACAAGTATTCATGGATCGTGGTCAAAATTTGGCATACCATTAGAAAAACTCTTAGATTTTTTTAAGCTTTCTCAAAAATATCCTTTTATTGACCTTCAAGGAATACAAGTCCACATAAGTTGGAACTTCGATAGTGAACCGTACATAAATGTGATTGAGCAAATTGGGCATTATCTAGGAAGTCATTTTGCTAAAAAAATGATTAACAAGATTTCCTATATTGATCTCGGTGGAGGTTTTTTTCCTGAGCAAACAGAAGGAAATCATTTTTCATCAACAAATGTTGGCACAATACATCAAGTTCTTTTTGAGAATAAAAAAATAACTTCAAAACTGGAGAATGATCATTACTTTTATCAAACAACTCCAGTTGAAAAATACGCAAGAGATATTGCAAAAGGACTCTCAGAATATATTCATCCCCTTTTTGAAAATAAACCGAACATTTATTTTGAACCAGGCAGAATTTTCTCCACATATAGCATGCATATATTGTTAAGAATAAGGGATATCAAAGAAGGCAGAATAATTATTACCGATGGAGGAACAAATATGATTGGATGGGAAAAATTCGAAGAAGATTACTGCCCAGTGATTAACTTAACTCACCCTTCAAGTAAAGAAATTAAATGTACCATATATGGATCGCTCTGTACTCCTTCGGATATTTGGGGATATTTTTGTTACGCGAAGAAAATGGAGGTCGGAGATTTGCTACTTATACCAAATCAAGGAGCATATACCTACACATTTGCACAAAACTTTATAAAAGAATTTCCAAAAGTGTATAAATGTTAATTAAAAATCACTCGATCCATTATTGACAGTTGTGACATAGCCCGTAAAACTCAAGAGAGTGAGTTTTGATATGAAAGGCTGTCTTTCCTTGAAGGTTCTCCATAATTTTTTTCTCATTACTGATATTTACATCTTCAATCGCTCCACAATTCTCACAAACGAGATGGTGATGGTGATCTCTTCCGTTTAACTCGTAGTACATCTCGCGATTTACAAGTTTAATCTCATGAATAATTTGTGCTCTCAGAAGGAATTGCACCTCTCGATATATTGTCGATTTATTAACTAATATTTTTCTTTTACTCAGTTGTTTTTGGATTTCTAATACTGAGATGGGATCAAAAAAACGTACAAAAATACCGATCATTGCTTTTCTCGCTAAAGTTATTCTAAAACCCTTCTTTTTTAACAGGGAAATAATTTCTTGCGTCTTCATAGGAGCAATGATATCATACGCCTGTACGACTTAACAATGAAGACTGTCCTATAAATGATCTTGAATTGTATTAGATAAAGCGCTATGATTTTACTATGCCAGAGGAACAAAGTGCCGACCAGAAAAAATTGCTTTTGTTCGGTGGTATAGGGGTTGTTATTTTATTTGTCACTCTTCTCATCCTCGTTTTCCTAACACAATCTCAAAATACCTCACCTGAACAGATTCAAAATCAAGAAAAGAAAAGTCTATTCAGTATTTTCAAAAACAGAAATAGTACATCGAATACTCAAAACAGCATTTCAACAACGCCCGCTGCTCAAGTCGAAGCCCCACCTCCAGAGAACCCCCTCATCGAGGATAGTGACCTGCAGGAATATAAACAGAATTTTAATAAAAGACTAAAGAAAGAAGCTATTCCAACGCCTCAAGAAGAAAATTATAATTTTCAATATCAACTTTCACCAGAATTGCAGAAAAAAGGTACGTTTAATCTTTTCTCCTCAGCCTATGCAGAAGATGTTTGTGACGAAGTCTCTACAACGTCTACTATTCCAGTATACAAATTGAAAAGAAATTATAAAGCAGAAGAAGCTAAAAAAAATGCTGCTCAATTCGACGTCGTTTCTGATCCCTACTCTGCTGAGACAAACACCGGAGCATTACAATATGTATTTACTGACCCAACAAAATCAGGCGACTACTTCTCACAATATAAATCATCTGGATCGTATCACTACCATAAAGCTATGGCCACTGTTGGAGAACCGATTACGATCACCACTGCTACTGAAAAAAAAGATTATTTATTGGGTACGGTTCCTCTTCTAAAGGGATTGGAAGAAATTGATGCTCAAGAATCGCTAGAATCAGAAACTGGAACGTTTATTTTTACATTCCAAAAGAAGTGGGATCTTCCCATCTTTGATAGAGGTTCAATAACCGAAATTAAAGATAGGAAAAGTGTATGTTCTCTACCTCAGGCTCGTTCGGTAAACACGCTTCAACTTTTGCTCGCAAGAGACGGTATTGTTAGCAATGTTATTTCGTCATTGAGAAACGATGAAGGCAAAATCTCTCTGCCAAGCCAATCCTTGACTGACGCTCTTATCGATACGAAATCGACTCCTCTTATTCCTCCTGAAGTCGTGTCTAATTCTGACGTTAAAAGTGGAACAGTAACAATTAATGAATCAAAAGTTGTCTACTACGATCTTGGTTTCGATCTCCCTCAGTGTTTATATGCCCCAATGTATCTCGTCAGTGGGACAACGAAAGACGGTTCAACTGTTGCCGCGTTATTTCCTGCAGTTCCTATTAGTGAACTTGAAAAAAACTGTCCAGATCTTGACAAAGATGGAGCAAGTGTTGATATTCCTGTTAAAAAAATTGACGGCAGTGAATCGACAATACAATACGGATCATTCAAATTTTCACCAACTGAACCTCCGAAACCACCCGGGGGAACTGGAAAATGTTGGGGAAATCAAGTTGATTATACTGTTACGTGTTCAAACAGTAAAAGTATCACATGTAGCATATTTTTGGGAGTCAAACTTAGTGATGAGCATAATGACCCCTTGAATACGTGTACAGATGGATGTGTTAACCCAATTAAAAAATCTTTTACGATAACACAGGGCGAAGACGCATGCAAAAAAATGCTCGACGCGATAAACTCAGACTTAAAGAAAGATGATAAAGATACCTTCCCAACCGATGACTATAAAACACCTCCGAATCTTCCTGACGGTTCAGTCAACTGTACATTTAATGCGTGTCCATGCTAGAATGGTCCATGTCTGCATATGAATAAACACGTCGATGGATTCACAAGCTTTATTCGTGAACAAGGAGTTGTCGGGCTTGCAATCGGTTTCATTTTAGGCGGTTCTGTGTCGAAAGTCGTTTCTTCACTTGTCAACGATGTCATTAATCCCGTTCTTGGAGTTGCTCTTGGTGTCACAGGAGATTTATCAAAAGCATCTATCGCTATTGGTGGTACACATATCATGTGGGGAAAATTTGTGAACGTACTTATTGATTTTCTTGTGATTTCATTGGTAGTTTACTTTGGAGTAAAAGTGCTTGGATTGGATAAAATTGATAAAAAGAAAGCTCCAATCGCCCCTGTTATCCCACCACCTCTGCGATAAGTTCGCCTTCTTCCAATTCGATCGCCTTGCACATTGGAAGATTCCGATTTAATATACGACCTTTTATTAATACTGGAATTTGATTATTAAGTAGAGCTTTTGTAAATTTTCCTTTTTTCTCTTTTAATATAAGAGTTTCCGAAGTATATCCAATCAAGGAAGTTAAAAAGTTCTGATACTTTTTATCTGAAAGTTCTCTTAATAATAATGCCCTTTCCTTCTTTTTTGAATCAGTTGGTTCTGAAAGTCTTTTAGCCATAAAGTATGCAGCCGTTTGAATTCTTTTTGAAAATCTAAAAACATGAAATTTTGAAATTGGAGATTCGGCGAGAAAATTGTATGTATCCTGAAAATCATCATCCGTTTCATCAAGAAACCCAACAATGACATCAGTCGCAATAAAAGCATAAGGATTGACCGATGCAATGTTATTTACCCGGTTGAGCATATCCTCTCTTGTGTGGACTCGTCTCATAAGTTGAAGCATTTTATTTGATCCAGACTGAAGGGGAATATGAAAAAAATGTACCAGCCTTTTTTGAATTTCAGGTCTAAGATAAAATTCAAGAAATTCGTCGGTAATACTCCATGGATGTATCGAGCCAAAACTAATTCGCGGAACAGCTGTCTGGCTTAATATTTCCTTAATAAGATCGGTGAAAGATTCGCCGGTATCTTTTCCAAAGGCTTCAGTGTTAATCGCAGTTAAAATGACTTCTTTTAGTGGCTCTTTGTCAGATTTAATAATTTTGATAATTTCATTAATTTTTTTGGATTTAGGAAGTCCTCTAAGGTATGGAACAATGCAAAAAGTGCAAAACCGATGACATCCATCTTGGATCTTTATGACAATCCGATCTGAAGACTGGAATTTGTCAACTATAGGAGATATATATTTATCATCCTGCCTTTTAATTTTTTGGGGCATTTTATTAAATTTTTTCTCAAGAAGCGCCACCAGGAATTCTTTATTTACGTTGTCAATAAATAAATCGGCAGGAATATCTTTATATAACCCATTTTTAAGCCAATACGTTGCGGAACAGCCCGTTACGACAATCTTTGTTTTTGGATTATTTCGACGGGTTTGATAAATAAGTTGGCGTGCAGAACGTTCAGCATTGTGTGTGACAGAACAGGTATTGATAATAAAGAAATCAGGATCTTCTTTAACATGCTTAAATCCTTTCTTGGTCATCTGTATATCGATTTGCTCCCTTTCAGCATGATTGACACGACATCCGAAACTATACGAATTGAACGTTTTTTTCATAGAGATATTATAACGTATGATATTATCATCCCACCCTCAAGGGAAAATATTATAAGATAGTTTAAGTTAATAATTATTTAATAAACATGGTGTATAAAAGGTATTAATTACAAGTCCGATAATTTATGAGAATACTCATAGTCGAAGACGATAAAGATCTCGCAGAAACCATTAAAAGAACGTTGCAGAGGTATTATACTGTGGACCTTGCATTTACAGGTGAGAGAGGTGAATACTTTGCTCATATTAACGACTACGACCTCATCATTCTAGATATTGTTCTTCCTGACATGGATGGAAGAGAAGTGTGTCAAATGATTCGACGCAGTGGAATAAAAATTCCAGTTCTTTTTCTCTCTGGAAAGGATGATATCAGTGATAAGGTTCAAGCCCTTGATATCGGCGGAGATGATTATCTTACAAAGCCGTTTAGCAGCTTTGAACTACTTGCACGTATCAGAACGCTATTGAGAAGGACGAGCGCTGCATATACCGAAGATATTCTCATTATTGATGACTTGGTTGTTGATGTCGTTAACCGAAGCGTATCACGGGAGAATAAAAATATT
>Ga0155718_106_pt2 | contig 10787 bp, 11 predicted proteins | sample RifCSPlowO2_01_FD_107374 | JGI IMG/M metagenome (GOLD analysis project Ga0155718, IMG submission 107374) | Candidatus Roizmanbacteria bacterium RIFCSPLOWO2_01_FULL_38_11 | reverse complement strand
ATTCTGGATCAACCGCCTCATCGGCAACAACCTTGATCTTGAAAGAACCATTAAGACCCTCCACTTCTAACTCCTGACCAACCCACTTCTGATACCGTTTGTCTTTTGGATTCACAGCGACTGCTGTATCTCCAAATTTTGTTTCAGGACGAGTCGTCGCAAGCTCAAATGGACCATATTTGAGGTAATAAAGAGGAGAAACATTGTCTTTATATACAACTTCAAGATCTGAAAAGGATGTTCCATCTTTCACGCAGTAGTTAACAAGTTTCATGTCCCGATAAACAAACCCATCATCAAATAATTTCTTGAACGTTTCATTTACTGTTTGGACAATATCTTCGTCCAGAGTAAATTTGATTCGATCCCAATCCAAGGCAAATCCTAACTTTTTAAGTTGCGCTTCTGCGATACCTCTGTTTTGCTGAACAAAATCCCAAATCATTTTGTAAAGCGTATCTCTATCATAATCAAAACGGCTCTTGCCTTGTTTTGACAAAAATTTCTCAAAAACATACTGCGTTTCAAACCCAGCGTGATCTACTCCCGGTAGCCATAGTACTTCCTTCCCTCTTAGTTTATTGAAACGAATCATGATGTCTTCATAGACATACATTGCATGCCCGACATGAAGATGAGCATTTGCATTTGGTGGAGGAAGAATGATACAGAAGGGATCTTTCTTGCTAATATGTGCGTGAAAATATTTTTTTTTCTCCCAGAACGTGTATAGTTTCTCTTCCCACTCTGATGGCTTGTAGGCCTTATTCATACCCGAAACTATATCAAAATAAGCTTGCATTTTCAATCTAAAAAGGATAATGTATCTACTATGGATTTGGTTCCCTTCATTATTCTTTGGTACCTTGTGATCACGAGTATTGGATGTATTTTTTTTCCATTAACCCGTAAACTATTCAAGTTTTTTCCCGATCAAGGATATGCTTTTTCCAAAGTTATCGGTATTCTTATTCTTAGCTACAGCATCTATTTCCTTTCATCAATCCGAATTCTTGCTTTCACTCAGCTGAATCTGATCGTCCTCCTTGTTATTTTCGGGTTGATTAACATTAAAATTTATCTGCATTCAAAAGATAAAAAGCTCCCAATTAACTTCATTATTGTTGAAGAGATCATGTTTCTTATTCTCCTTGTTATTTGGGCATATATAAGAAGCCATGAGCCCTCAATCCGAGGGTTGGAAAAATTTATGGACTTCGGATTTATTAATTCAGCAATACGGACTGAATATTTTCCTGCCAAAGATATGTGGCTTGCAGGAAAAAACATCAACTATTACTACTTCGGACATCTTGTTGGCGCGGTAATTACAAAACTTTCTGGGATTCAATCGTATATTTCGTATAACCTCATTCTTGCGACGCTTTTTGCTTTAGGTATTAGTCAAGCTTTTTCGCTAGGCTACAATATCGCCTACACCACTTTCCATAAAAGCAAGAGATTAGCACTCATTATGGCTTCCTTGACAGCTTTTATCATGAATTTTGGTGGGAATTTGCATACAATATATTCTTTAACGAATGGGTATCAAAATGAACATACTCAACCATTCTGGGAACTTACAGCCAAATTCAAGTTTTCAGATATGTTTAATATTCCACTTGTTTTAGAGAAGCTCTCTCTCGGGTATTGGTATCCAAATGCAACTAGATTTATTCCTCTCACAATCCATGAGTTCCCGCTTTACTCATATGTAGTTGCCGATCTGCACGGACATGTATTTGACATTCCTTTCGTATTGCTCACAATAATGATTTTATATTCTTATTTTGCATTACATAAAAAAGTTGAAGAACTCTATGAATATATTTATCCAATTTTTCTTGGATTTCTTATTTCGGTACATTATATGACGAACGCCTTTGATGCGCCTATTTATCTGCTTCTGATTTTTTGCCTCTCTCTATGGAAACATAAATTCACAAAGAAATTCATCCTGGAAAATGCCACTATTGTTCTGTCATTTATTCTTTTCAGTCTTCCATTTACACTCAACTTTGAACCATTCGCGACTGGCATTGGCGTTAACTGTTCGCCTGATTTTCTTGTAAAAATAGGAAAATTTGGACCATTTCTATTTGAAAAAGGAAACTGTCAGATATCTTCATGGTGGATGTTATTAACGTTGTGGGGATTCTTCTGGTTCAATTTTATCTTTCTTCTTATTAAGACCTATCGTCAAAAAGAAACACTCAATCGAAGTGCGATCTTTATGGTTATTTTATTTTCATTTTCGTCACTTTTGATTATCGTTCCCGAATTTATATATGCAAAAGATATTTATCCAGCACATTTTAGAGCGAACACGATGTTTAAATTAGGATATCAAGCTTTTATAATAATGAGCTTAGGAAGCGCATTTGTATTTTCTAGCATTAAGGATTCTTTAAAAAAAGATAGAAAATTTGGTCTGTTATATCTCTTCTTATTTATTCCACTTTTTGCTCTTGTAGCAATTTATCCTACATTTGCTATTAATTCGTATTATGGAAGTCATCCAAATAACAAGGTCTCGCTCAATGGCCAAGCATGGATTGCAGAAAAATACCCAGAATATCTTGATATATCGACCTATTTTAATACATATGTCAAAGGCCAGCCCGTTATTCTTGAAGCTCAAGGAGATTCGTATACTGACTACAACGTCGTCTCAGCATACACAGGTTTGCCGACTGTTGCAGGCTGGTGGGTACACGAATGGCTGTGGAGAGGAAGTCCTGACGTTGTGGGTAAACTTATTCCTGATATTCAAAACATATATGAGAGTCAGGATCTTACATTAACAAAGGATCTGATCCAAAAATATCATATCGAATACGTCATTATCGGAAGCAACGAAAGAGAGAAGTATAAGAATATACAAGAAAGCAAGTTTGAGGCTCTAGGAAAGGCTATTTATAGATCTCAAAATGGGAAATCTTCTATATATAAAATATCTCTTGACAGATAATTTTTTTTCTGCTATCGTGTATCTAACTCCGATCCTCGGAGACCCATAAAAAAGGGCATTACTATTCGTCGTATTTTACGAACGGTAGTGATGCTCTTTATTTTTTACCCCAATTCTCGACCCATAAAAAAGGATGCTTACAAGGTATATAGCGTTATTGGTAATTTTATTTTTCTCTGATGTAAGGATTCAAACTGTATCTTTGTAAATTCAATGAATTTCTTTCTTTTTATATCTTCAAATTTAATCCCTTGAATCTCAACACGCGATTTGTCTGACGTCATATTAAGGAGTCTATGAAAATAAACTTACTTTGTCAAGACCTATAAGATATTACATCGATTCTATGAGATGTCCTATATTATTTTATGCCATTTAAAGGTTGTCGTGTCGACCTTTTCAAAATGAAGAATTGTATGTGGATAAGTTTGCAACCTTCGATCTTGCATGCGTAATGATATAATTCATATATGGAGATTAAGACTCTCACCTATAACCTTAACTTTGGGAAGGCATGGAATAAGATTGGAGGCATTATCAAGAGCACAAAACCGGATATTATCGCTCTACAGGAGATTAATACCGCTGACGAAAATCTTATTCAGATAAGAAAGTATGGTTATGAGCTTGCGGAGTATTCAAACTCAGAACTCAAATTCAATAATATTTTTGGCATTGCTACGTTCTACAGGAAAGAAAAGCTCTCATTTATCAGAGCAAGTAGTTTCGATCTTCCTTTTGGAATACATGAAATATTTCAGTTTTTTCTTTTTGGAGGAAGAAGACAAAGAACGGTATTAAAAACTGAATTTCAGTTCAAAAGCAATAAAAAATTGAATCTTTGGAATGTTCATTTCAGTGCCTTTACCATGAATCGACTTCGTATCAAGCAACTTGAAGAAACGCTTGAGCATCTAAAAAACGATATTCAGCCAACAATTATGCTAGGAGACTTTAACTATCCTTATGGAAGAAAAAAACTTGAAGAACTGTTCGATGCTTATGACCTAAAAGAGGCAACAACAAACGTACATCATACTTTTAAAAGCACCATGCCGTTCATGCCAGTAAAGTTTAAATTGGACTATATTTTTTATAAAAACCTAAAGCATGTGGAGACATCAAAAATTGATACAACATTATCAGATCACCTTCCTATTGTTTCTGTTTTTAATCTATAAGAAGATCTGGAATCTATAAATTGACCTCGCTCAAAAATTCTTTTAGCCTCTCAGCAACATCTCTCGAATGATTCCAGATCATAATATGATTTGCGTCTTTAATATATTCAATGTTAGAATTTTTTATATCTCGTTGAAGACTTTCGGCTTGATATTGAGGGAAAATTGTGTCTTTTTCCCCACTTAATATGAGGGTAGGAACTTTTATAGAATGGAGCATAGAAGTGGCATCAAATGCTACCGCAGTTCTTAGAAGAAGGATGTAAGGCTTTAACGTAGTATGGTTTATATCAACGAGTATTCGTCTTAAGTCCCAGTCTCCAGTATTAATGAAACGAGTGTAGTCGGCTCTTCCCTCACTGCCTATGTTTGGAATATATTCTGCAGTTCGCTTAATGAACTTTTCCATTGGTGACAAGTAACGAATCCATCGAGCGTACGGAGGAGGATTTTTGCATGAGTTCACGAGCACTAGACCACACATCTTTGGATCGTCCTGACTTGCTAAAAATGTAGCAACCATCCCTCCGAAACAGTGTCCGATGAGGATGTAAGATGAAATACTTTCATATTCAATAAGTCTATTTATATCAGAAGCAATATTTGAAAGAGAATAAGCATCAACAGCCTTCGGTCTGCCTGAAAAACCATGTCCTCTTAGATCGACAGCATATGAGTTAATGTTTAGATGAGAAATATGCACTCGTATCCGATCCCATGAGGATGAATTGCCACCAAGTCCATGTAAAAAGATTAAGGCCTTTTTTGATTCATTTTTTTTAATTTTTGAGTATGAAATTTTGATATGTTTGCGATATATTACCTTGCGCTCATCCTCGATTCTGGCTTTCATAGATGATATTTTACCATTTTGGTATACTTATTAACGTCTTAGATCCATGAAAAAAGCTAACGTAACAGTTCTCATTCCTGTATATAATGAGTCAAAAACAATTGCCAAGATCATTGAAACGATGAAGTCGTCTCAATATATTAATGAGATTATATGCATTGACGACGCATCTACTGATTCTACTGGAGAAATCTTAAAAAAAATTCCTAACATCGAGGCTATTACGCTCAAAAAAAATCAGGGCAAAGCTTCAGCTATTGGAAAAGGCATTCGGAAAGCAAAAGGAGATATTATTCTTATGATTGATGGGGATCTCATAGGTCTAAATGTTGGTCACGTTGAGCAGTTGATAACGCCTCTTCTTCAGAATGACTATGATTACAGCATAGGTTGGATCCTAGGTGGATTTGTGAACAGTCTTACTAAACCCCTTACGGGGGAAAGAGCATATTTTAAGAGAGATTTAACGCCATTGCTGGATAAAATGGTTAATATGGGCTATGGTCTTGAGCTTTTCTTGAATTATCATTTCAAAGAAAAAAAAGGCAAGCATGTTGAGCTCAAAAACATGAGACAGCCGTTTAAGGAAGAAAAACATACCTTTGGAACTGCCGTGAGACTAAATCTTCACGCATTAGCTGACATCACGTCTATTATTCTCAAAAGCAGTAACCCTCCAAATTTTTTTGTTAATGCATACCTTCCATTCTATTTTAAAGAAAATTCCAAGAAAGTAGGAATAACCAGATCGACAATTAAAAAAATTCAGGAAAAATTTATTGCCTAAATGCGCATATCGGTCGTTATTCCAGTTTACAATGAGGAAAAATACTTAGATCAATGTTTAAAGAGTATTTTTTCTCAAACCATTCAGCCCTATGAGGTTATTGTTGTTGACAACAACTCATCAGATAGCTCAATTGACATCGCAAAGAAGTACAAAGTTAAAATTGTCAAAGAATCAAAACAAGGAATTACACATGCCCGAAATAAAGGATTTGAACTTGCGAAAGGAGATATCATCGCACGGACTGACGCAGATTGTATTGTTGAGCCGAATTGGCTCGAAAAAATAAAAGAAGATTTTAGGCTCAATCCAGATATGCTCGGTATTGCTGGCGTCACGGCATATTACGATCTTCCTTTTCCAAAATATAACATGCTACTTTCATTTATTTTTATCAAAATTGTTTCGGTTTTTTTCGGCTCTACTGTTTTTATTGGCGGAAATATGATCATTACAAAAAAGGCCTGGGAAATGGTAAAAAAAGACGTAACTCTTGATGATAGTCAGGTACATGAAGACATCGATATTTCCTCTCATTTAGGCAAATATGGGCGGGTGCTCTTTGACCCGCATCTTTTGATCATTATGTCAGCAAGAAGAATCAAATCAAATCCACAATCGTTCTTTATTGAATATCCAATCCGTCTTTTGAAAACGATTCTAAGAAAGCACTAAAGCATCATTTTTGAGGCTTAGCTATTTCCAACAACTCGCTAACCGTTGTCGCATCTTGAGGTTTTTTGTCATCCCTCATTCCCTTAAGCCGTGGAAAACGCAACGCATAGCCTGAGGAATGCATTGGTGAAACTGTTATCTCATCGGCCTGAATTTCAACCACAATTGAGGGTTTAACCCAAATATCAGATTGTGTGTTTTTGTGAACTTCATACAGGGCAGGTTTATTTTTAGTTTGAAATCTATCAAGACGTTTCTTAATGTCTTTCCATTCTTCTTCGGTTGGCCCAGATCCTACTTTTGCAACGGTCTTAAAAGTATCGCTTTTGTCATCATATACTCCAACAAGAAAAGCTCCAATGCCAAATTTTGCTCTATCCCCTTTTCCATAGTCATATCCCATCACTAAACAATCAAATGTATCAGTAACTTTATTTGAGTGAGTTCTTTTATACTTAATCCAATTCCATCCCCGCGCCCCAGGCTGGTATCGACCGTCAAGTTTTTTAATCATAATTCCTTCCAATCCTCTTGAAACAGCTTCTTCAAACATTTTCTCTATGACTTTTTTATCGTTTGCTTTTCTTTCCTCGGTAGGAAGCAACGTATCTTTAAATATATCTCCAGATATCTTGATTAACTTTCTTAAAGTCGTTAGACGTTCACTAAAAGGCTTATTAATACAAGATGTTCCGTTTAGAAAAAGCAGTTCGAATGCGAACATTCGTAATGGAATCTCTTGTGCTTTCTCCTCAATGTCATACTTTCGTTTTCTCTGAACGGTTTGTTGGAACGGGAGAAAATTTCCAGTATATGGGTCAAATCCTATTGCTTCTCCTTCAAAAATAATTTCCTTTGCTTTGATTTCTTTTTTAACACCCTCAACAATGTCCGGATACATATACGTTACGTCTTCAAGACTTCTTGAAAATAATTTGACAGTTTTTTGCTTGTTGTGATTTCTATAATGAACCTGGAGCCGAAATCCATCATATTTTGGTTCAATAATTGACTCGCCAATTTTTTCAACGATTTCACCGATCGTCGAAAGCCGTTGCGCCTTCATCATGATAATAGGAGTAAAGACTTCCGGCTCAATATCGTCTATATTTTGAACACCTTTTGCTTTTATTCTTTTTCCTAAATATCCGAGATCAGGCCTCACTTGATAGGCTTTCTCTAACGTTGGACGAAGGCTCTTGTTTCCTGCAACCATCCATGAAAAACTATCAAGCATCGTCATATCAGAAAAGCCTAATCGTAATGTGCCTGCAGGAATTCTAACAACGTATCTTGTAGAAAGCGGATCAAGCGTTTGGATAAGCTCACTTAGAACCCCAATTTTTACCTCTTGCGATCCATCTCCAGAGGCGTGAGCAATTTTTTCAAGCATCGTAAATACCTCAACAATAGTCATATCTCTTTCACCGATTGTCATAATATCTTTTTTAAACTCTTCGACCGTCTTCCCAATATCTCCGATTTTGTTATAGCTATTCATAAAGTGCTTTGCTTCAATATTAAGAGAACGTGCTGCTGCTCTAAGAATCATTTTTTCACCTAAACCGAAATCAAGTTTTGTGAATGTAGGACAAAGTCTACCTTGAAGAAGGTAAATAACTTTATCGATCTCGTCAGCATGAATTTTATTAAAAAGTTCTGCAAGAAGACGAGTCATTTCTAATCGTGAAGGAGTTTCTTCAATTTTCTTAAAATACTCTGAAAGGTTTTTGAAATTCATAAATATGTATTCATTTAGACCATAACATACCGAGCAGCCTTAGTTTTACCAACCTTTTTAATAATTCCTTTATCGATAAGCTCCTTTAAATCACGAAGAATCGTATCTTCAGATGCATCTGTAATGACTTCCTTAAAAGATTGATTTTGCAGATATCCTACGCTTTGAATGTATTCAATAATCTTGGTCTGACGCTCAGTGATAAATACCTGTTTCCCTCCCAGTTTTTCTTTTAGATATGTATCTTTTGAAAGTTTTAGAATCTTATTTTTTATCCTCTCAAATTCAATTGCAACTCCTAAGGTAAAATATTCAAGCCACGGGGAAAGATCTCCGCTTGTAGCTTTCTTTAAATTTTCATAATATGAAATGGCATCCTTATCATAATATTCTTCTAATGAGAAAAACCTTCTAATATCGTACTTTTCAATAAAAAGAATAAGTGTTGCCAGCGCTCTTCCTACTCTTCCATTTCCATCGATAAATGGGTGAATTCTTACGAGTTCGTGGTGAGTAATGCCAGCTTTTAATATGGGATGTATCTCATTTGCATCCATTTTATTTATCCAATAGATGAACTCTCTCATCAAAAAGGGAACTTCAACTGCCGGTGGGGGACGAAAGGTAATTTCTCCTGTTAAACTATTTCTTATAACAACTTGTTTTGTTCTATATTCACCAACTTGGTCATTGTTGAGAATCCCTTCGACAACTGTTTTGTGTAGTTTCTTTATAGCGCCCTCAGTAACCTTCTGAACGTCTCTGTCAACTTCCTGTTCAATAATCTGTAAAGTTTTTCTATAATTAATAACCTCTTGCACATCGCGAGGCCTCCCGACAACATCTTTACCCATGAGTACGTCCTTCGCTTCAGTAAGATTGAGCCGATTTCCTTCAATATGAGTTCCGTGATGGGCGGTTCTTATGACAGCGTCCTCGCGGAATCTCTTTTCCCACAAAGGGAGCAATGGAGCATCAGCAATAACTTCTCTGGCTGCCTCAATGGTTCCAATATTTTTTAGTACTCGATTTGTGATTGAATATTTTGGGTCAAACACGATATTAATCTTTTAACTCTTAATTTTTTACTCAGCTTCCTCATCATTTTCCAAATCTTCTTTTTCTATGAGCGTATTCTTTAAGAACGTCCTTAATATCCTCTATCGTGAGGTCGGGAAGATATTTGTCAAGCACCACCAGTTCCGAATAAGCTGATTGCCACGACATAAATCCTGACAACCGCATCTCGCCTCCAGTTCTAATAATCATATCGGGATAGGGATGTGGCTGATCTCTTGTGTCAAGATATTCATTGAACAGTTCTTCAGAAATATTGGAAACATTAACATCGCTTTCGATCATTTCTTTTATAGCTCGGATTATTTCATCTCTGCCACCATAGTCCAAGGCAACATTGAGAATGCCGTTTTTGAAATCCTTTGATGCGCTTTCCAGCGCGCCAATCTTTTTTCTAAAACTTTCCGATAACCGATCCTTTCTACCTAAATGGATCACTCTCACTCCTTCTGTAAACGCCTTCTTTGAGTGTTTCTCAAGAAATTCCTGGAATAAGCTCAGAAGACCTTTGACCTGAGCCTGCTCTCTTCCCCAATTTTCTGTAGAAAAAACCCAAATAGTTATCGTGTGTACACCTTGCAAACGTAGATATGTGATAATCTTTTCAATCACGTAAGCCGCTCTTCTGTGGCCTTCAATAGACGGCATTCCCTTTTGTTTGGCCCATCGTCGATTTCCATCTAAAATAATTCCTATATGTTGAGGAGTCGTGCTCATGATCAAATTATAGCAAAATTACTCGTTATTAGACTCATCATCAGCGTAGAAGCTATCTCAGGCTGGTAAGATAGGTTCTAAAGTTGCATCCTTTCATTTTTTGTACTAAACTCAATGTATGGAAAGATTAGCCCAAATCAACCCTACAACGTTGCCTACTTTTTTTCCACCAGCTCGATTCGCAAATATAAGTAGTGTTACAAATCTCCTTATTCCAATAATATTTATTGGCTCGGCTCTTGTCTTCTTAGGAATCATGCTTATCGGCGGCTTCAAAATTCTTACTGCCGGTGGTGATGCTGAAAATATTCAGTCAGCTAAAAAACTTTTTACCTATAGTATGTTTGGGATGGTGGTTATTCTAACTGCCTATCTTATCGTAAAGCTATTATCATTTATTGCTCAAATTAAGTTTATTTTATGAGATTTATCGCTGACGCCACCACGAATCTTAATGATATTTTTGGGACTCCAGTCGTTCCTCCTGGTCCAAATGCTCTGTATAAGGGAGAGGTAACTGATAATATTGCCCTGTTATTTGCATTCATAATAAAAATTGCTCTAGGACTAGGTGGACTTTTGCTCCTTATCTACCTTTTATGGGGAGCATTTGATATTGTCACTTCAGGAGGAGATAAAGAAAATGCAGCTAAAGCTCGTACAAAACTCACAAATGCTGTTATAGGGATCATTATTCTCGTTGCAGTGATTGTTATATGGAACTACCTCACTGGCATTTTTGGACTTACTCAACAGGGTCCTGGTGGAGGAATCCAATTTAAAAT
>Ga0155718_110_pt4 | contig 11351 bp, 11 predicted proteins | sample RifCSPlowO2_01_FD_107374 | JGI IMG/M metagenome (GOLD analysis project Ga0155718, IMG submission 107374) | Candidatus Roizmanbacteria bacterium RIFCSPLOWO2_01_FULL_38_11 | reverse complement strand
ACTCGAGGTTCTAAGTTTGCCACTTAACGTAGCTTTCGCGATAAGCTCTTGTCTTAGCTTTTCAGAAGCAGATGATTCTTTTGTGTTCTTCACCCTGACGAAAGCAGTTCCTGCTGGAAGCTTGTCGCTTCTGATTGTTTGGACAACTTGTCTTTCTCCTGTTCTTTCATTAAGAACAATCTGTTTAATTTGAATAGTTTCTGTCCATCTTTGCAATAAATCTGAATCCAGGTATGTGAACACTCCAAAAAGAATAAGCACGAAGAGAAGATAACGAAACTTTCTAAAATAAAGGAGGAAAAGTGACGTCGAGGCAACATATGCGATTGAAGACGTACGCGATGCTGTGAAAACCAGGATGGCAATCGATAAGAGGATGAGTAAAAAAAGAAGGATTTTAGGCAAATGCTGATACATAACCAAAAAGAGAATCAAAAGACACGTGAGTGAAAAAAAGATCATCAAATTTAGCTGTTGAGAAAATGTAAGAACAAGCGCGGGAACAATGTTGCTCAAAATCGTTGAGTTAACCATTGAGTAGAGCGTAAAAACAACAGGAAGGGTTCCCAATAGGAACACTCCGACCCTTTCTCGTGTTGATAGGATAAACTTTTTCGAATAAAGAAACACAGACCAGAGAATAGGAAACATGAAAACGAGGAATGCTGCAAGATCATAGTGTCCTGCAAATGTTGAACTCAAACGAGCCTCGGGGGTGAGATAAAGAATTCTTCCTTTCGCGAACTCTGGATTCATTGTCGATATTGCTGGGAAGTCAAGGAATCGTTGCCCAAGTCCGTAAATATTAACAAGGAGCAATGACGAGATGAGTGAGAATAAAAGAAATTTGAAGTCATTGACGGATCTGATCACCGACAGAGCAATAAAAAAGAGAATCATATATTCTATTCTTCTTACGGAATGAAGAAAGGCAACAAGTGGATAATCAATTGTTTTAGTTACGTACATTCCAGAAACGAGAGAAGCGAAAACAATCACCCAGAACAGTGCAAACCACTTTTTATACCTAAGAGATTGAAAAGATACCTTTTTACGGACAAGTTGAATAATGAAAACAACAACAAGCAAAGCAGTAAAAAAATCGTCAAGACGGATCGCAATGTATGTATAGTTAACAACGTGGAAGGGGAACTTTGGGTATAAAGGGATAAAAAAAATAAATAGAGCAAGCAGATATTTGAGAATATTGTCGTCAATTTTTTTTAACCACTTCATATGCTTTTTTATATCGGTCAATAAGTTTGCTATTAACAACTATATAACCTAGCGCAATTCCAATCAAGGACTTTAATTTTAACATACATTTTAATAAAAAGAGGTCATGTTGAGCGTAATGTTTTTTATAAAAGTAAATATACCCTTGAAAAATGCGTACAATTTGATCATCTTTTGTTCCAGACGCACCCTCAAGATGGATAAAAATAGGCTCAGGGAAGAATCCGACACTCATTCCTTTTATATGAGCGCGATAAAAGAGATCAACTTCATCCCAGTACATAAAAATATTCTCATCAAAACCATTCAACGCCTCATATGATTTTTTTGTAGTTATGAAGCATGCTCCTGAAACCCAATCTACTTTAGTAGGTTTATTTGGCGAATACCGAGAAAGGCTCCATGAGTCGCTCTTAAGAAAAAGAGCACAAAACGCAATGAATGGATTGTAAAATCTCCCGCACGATTTTTGAACGTGGTTGAGTGAATAATAGAGCTTCGCTCCTGCAAAGTCGAATCGGCTCTTCCCAAATTCGTGAAAGAGTTTTGGGACCGCATTTCCGATTGCCTCAGTGTCTGAATTAAGAAAAAGTAAGTATGTTCCATCGGCATGTTGTTCAGCATGATTATTACCTCTTGAATAGCCGAGATTTTCTTCAGAGAGGATTAATTTAACACGAAGATGATTATTATTTTGTTTTTCAACAAGCGATTTCAGCTCTCGAAGCATTTCTTTACTACCATCTGAAGAATTGTTATCGATAATAATAATTTCCGTATTAATTGATCGATCGTGGTTGAGCGATGATATTACAGTTTCAATACAGCGTTTTGTGATGAGTTTCGTATTATATGAAATGATGATAATAGAGAGATCTGTCATAGGTTAAGTATACATAATCACATGAAGTGTTATAATAATTTCCATGATCCAGCAGGTCACACTTGAAAAAATCATTGCACTCATGAAAAGAAGAGGCTTCGTATACCCTTCTTCTGAAATCTATGGTGGATGGGAAGCTACGTACGATTTTGGGCCTCTCGGAGCGGAAATGTTAAGAAATCTTAGAAATTCTTGGTGGACGAACTTTGTTACCTCAAAAGAAGACATTGTTGGAATTGATGGTGCAATTATCTCTCATCCGCGAGTATGGGAGGCAAGCGGCCATGTAGAGTCTTTTAGCGACGTGATGGTTGAGGATATTGTCACTCATAAGAGATATCGAGCCGATCATCTCATAAATGAGGTCACAAGGCAAAATGTCGATGGTCTCTCCCCTGAAGAAATTGACGACCTAATAAAAAAACATTCAATCAAAAGTTCTGATGGAAATGAACTTTCGAAAGCTAAAAAATTTAATATTCTAGTTGAAGTCAATATCGGTACACTTGAAAACGAAAAAACAACGGCATATTTACGTGGAGAAACATGTCAGCCGATTTTCTATAACTTTAATCTTGTAAAAGAAACCTCACGAAAAAAACTGCCTTTCGGAATAGCGCAGATAGGAAAAGCATTTCGTAACGAAATTAAGGTAGGACCCTCAATTTTTAGAATGAGGGAATTCGAGCAGATGGAGCTTGAATTCTTCATTGCTCCTGAAGAGTCAGAAAGCACAATTCAAAGACTTAAAGATGAAAGCAAAGACTGGCTCAAAAGGATAGGTGTTAGTGAAAATAGGTTGAGATTGAGAGACCAGGATTTTAAAGAAAGAGCTCATTATAATAAAGTTGCTACTGACCTCGAGTACGAATTTCCTTTTGGCTGGAAAGAGTTTCAGGGGATTCATTATCGAGGAGATTGGGATTTAAAACGGCATGGAGAGTATTCAGGAGAAAACTTTGAGTATCTTGATGAGAGAACTCAAAAGAGATTTATTCCTCATATTGCCGAATATTCGATTGGACTAAATCGGCTTATGCTTGTACTTCTTTGCGATGCGTATCATGAAGATGAAAAAAGAACGTATCTTTCACTTCATCCATCGGTTGCTCCTTTTAGAGCAGCGGTATTTCCTCTTGTCAGAAATAAAGACGATATTGTGAATAAGGCCCGTGAAATTTATTCGCATCTTATCTCTCTTGGGATGAGTGTTGATTGGGATGATCGTGGAAATATTGGAAAAAGATACTTAGCGCAGGATGAGATAGGAACACCTCATTGTATTACGATCGATTATGATACACTTAAGGATAATACAGTAACGATTCGAGACAGAGACACGATGGAACAGGAGAGGATAAAGATAACTGAGATCGAGAAAAAGTTAAAAGGTTAGAGTTAAGAGAAGGTTGTCAATTAATTTTTACTTAATCTTATGAAAATCAATCTTAAGGATAGGAATGTTCAAATGACACTTGGCATTATTGTCGTTGTGCTCATTGTGGGATTATTTGCATCGACAATGAATAAGAAATCGGCATCAAAATCTACATCAAATAAACAAGACGTCTTGCCTGAAGTTGAGATTTTGCCTACTGTTGATAGCTCTGTTCAGGTTTCTTTAACAGCAGATAAGCTCAAACAGGAAGCCACGCTTGAAATTTCCTCAGTACCTGCCGGGACAATATCAATCGAATATGAATTATCATATGATGCAGACGTGGACGGCAACAAAGTTCCAAAAGGAGCCATTGGAACAATTGAATTTGATGGAGAAGACCCAGTGTCGCGTGAGATAACGATGGGAACATGCTCTTCTGGAACGTGTAAGTATGACAAAGGAGTCGAGAAAATAAAAGCTACACTTAAATTCTCCGGCAAATACGGAGACAGACTATTTGAGAGAGAATTTGAGATATAGAGCTCACTATTCGCCAATATTTTTTTCAATCTAATATGCCCCTCTTCTAAGCGCTCACGTTCAATAACTTTTCTACTCGTTTACGCTTGACAATTCTATTTAAAATGGTTTATATTGGTTATTAATGGTGTTTTATGGTGAATATCAGGTTTCATTGACAGAAGGAGGCAGGATAGCCATTCCTAAAAAGATAAGAGACAACCTCAAAGGTGATGTATTTATACTCACGAAGGGGTTTGATGAATGTTTGGCTGGCTATGATAAATCAGATTGGGAAAAGAGAACGTCGACGCTTATGGATGTTTCATTGCTTGAAAAAGAACAGATTGATAAGAGAAGAATGCTTTTCTCAGGAGCTCATGAAGTGGTGATTGATGAACAGGGACGCTGCGTCATTCCAAAGAGCCTAACATCACTTCTGAACAGCGATTCGAAGATGACGATTGTCGGCGTTGGAGATCATTTTGAGATTTGGAATAGCGAGAAATGGCTTATGTACGTTAATAAGCCATTATAAGTATGCATACATCGGTACTTTTACAACAAGCGGTTGATGCTCTTGATGTTCGACTAGGCAGAAAATACATTGATTCGACGTATGGGGAGGGCGGTCATAGTGAAGAGATTCTCAAAAGAGGAGGTCAGGTACTAGCTTTTGATTGGGATGAAAAAAATGTCACCGAAAAGAATCTTTTGCTTAAGAAAAGTTCAATTCAACTCATTATGGCCAACTATGCTGATATTGAAAAAAAAGCCCATGAATATAATTTCTATCCTGTTGACGGAATACTTTTTGATCTTGGACTTTCAATGAATCAGATTGCTATGTCGGGAAGAGGTTTTTCATATGAGCGTCCAGACGAGCCGCTTGACATGAGAATTAATAGCGAACTTAATTCAACCGCCGCAGATATTATTAATAGTTACACAGAGGAATCTCTATATGAAACGTTTTCAAAAAATGCTGAAGAAGTCGGTTCTCGGACAATTGCTCATGCTATTGTTAGCGCGCGTCGTTTAAAAAAGATACTCACAGTTTCTGATTTACTAAAAGTTATCGAGCATGTTTCAAAAAATAAGCAAACGAGAGCACGAATATTTCAAGCGCTAAGAATTGAAGTAAACCACGAATTTGAAAATATAAAGAGAGCAATAGAGGGATCAAAGAACATTTTAGCAAATGACGGGAAAATTGTAACGATATCCTTTCATCAAAGCGAAGATAGATTAATAAAGCAGATTGCACGAAAATTAAACCTACATATTTTAAAACCAGTGAAGGCAAAACATGGAAAAAAGTTTGAACGATCTGCGACACTAAGAGTTTTTAGGAAGAACATATGAATTATCATCAGCGTTCCCATAGAAGAGTACAACAGAAAAAATCTATTCCAATGATCTTCTTTAAAATTGGAGCTGCAATTGTTATTCTCGTTTTTGCAATTGGAAACATAACGGTTTTTGCAAAATCAGTACAGCTATCGGATAATATTGTAACGCTGGAAACTGATATCCAAAAGGTCAAAAAAGAGAATGTTGAGCTGGAAAAGAAACTCTACTCACAAAATTCAATGGAGAATCTCGAAATAATGGCCAAACAACTTGGATTTTTAAAACAGGCAGGGCCGATTTCTCTTGATGACCAGCATTATGCATTAGCTCGGTAGTGCGATACCATTATGAAACGATTGTTTACGCTCTTTGTTTTCTTTCTCTTCACAGTTTTCGCTATTCTCATTAAACTTTTCTACATTCAGGCCTTTTCAGGCGATACCTATTCTGGAAATTACCTGAGAACTACCCGAATTGCTCCGGTTAGGGGAATTATTTTTGATCGCAATAAGGAACCTCTTGTCATTAATCAATCTTCTTATACACTCTTTGCAGAACCAAAAAACCTTGAAGACTCATTTAACACACTTAAGGAAATCGATTCAATTTTGAATATTGGAGAAGCTACACTGGAGGGTCGTTTCGATAAGAGTAAGGATTGGGTTGCTTTAGCAAGAAATCTTGAAGAGGACCAAAAGAAAAAACTTGAAAAGCTCAATATCCACGGTCTTGGATTTGATGAATACTCAAAAAGATATTATCCTGAAGCCTCAATTGCCGCACATCTTGTCGGATTTGTCGGAAAAGATGAGGATGGAGATGACATTGGCTATTTTGGAGTAGAGGGATATTATGACAAAGACCTTCAAGGTTTACCAGGACTTTTGAAGACAGAAAGAGACATTCTAGGAAGGCCAATTGTTATTGGAACTCAAAATAAACTAAAAGGGGAAAACGGAAGGGATTTTGTTCTGACTATTGATAAAAGAACGCAAAAGATGGCCAAGGAAGCAATTGAAAAAGCCATTGAAGTATATAAAGCTCAAAGTGGATGCATTACAATCATTGAGCCAAACACAGGAGAAATTCTTGCAATGGACTGCGCGCCGGATTTTGATCCTTCGGAATACTTTAAATTTAATGAATCCTTTTTTAAAAATCCTGTTATCTCAGACGTTTTCGAGCCAGGATCGATTATAAAGCCTTTGTGGGTAGCAGCAGCTCTTAATGAACAAAAGATTAAGTCATATGACATGTATGACGAGAAAGGCCCGATCAATATTGGAAAGTATTATATCCGAACATGGGATAACAAATATCATGGGGATATTTCTATTACTCAGATTTTGCAACAATCATCTAATGTCGGTATGGTTTTTGTTGGAGATAAGCTTGGAGAGGAAAACATTAAAAAATATTTAAAAGCATATGGATTTGGCGAAAAAACAAACATTGATCTACAGGGTGAAGTTTCAAGCTATCTGAGAAAAGATTCTCAATGGAGACCAATTGATTTTGCTACAGTAACATTTGGACAGGGTATTGTGGTCACACAAATCCAGATGCTCAAGGCCTTTTCTGTACTTGTGAACGGCGGTTGGGTAGTTGAACCTCACGTTGTAAAAGAAATGGTCTCAGAGAGCGGAGATGCTAAGAAAATTGCTCCTAAGAAAGAAAAAAGGATTCTTACAGAAAAGACTTCACGGACGATCAGACAGATGCTCTACGAAACAGTGAACCACGGTGAGGCAAAATGGAATATTCCCAAAGGATATAAAATTGGCGGAAAAACCGGAACGGCTCAAATAGCAATTCAAGGCGCATATGATGCGTCCAAAACTAACGCTTCATTTATTGGCTTCGGTCCTGTCGATAATCCGAAATTTCTTGTGTTAGTGACCCTCAATCAACCACAGACTTCCCCATGGGCTTCGGAAACGTCTGCTCCAGTTTTTTTTGAAGTAGCTCGAGATTTATTGGTACAGTATAATATTCCACCAAAGTAAGTATGTTAAAAAAAATAAAAGACACCTTTCACGCCTTTGAATGTATTTTGGCCGATATCTTCTATGGTTTTCCTGGAAAAAAAATTAAAGTTATTGGCGTGACTGGAACCGATGGAAAGACAACAACGTCGCATCTGATCTATCATATTCTGTCTCAAGCAGGAAAAAAAACTTCGCTCATATCCTCAGTATATGCTGACATCGGAGGAGCTCTCTCAGAGACGGGATTCCATGTAACCACTCCACGTCCATGGACCGTTCGCTCATATTTAAAAAAAGCAGTAGATGCAGGATCAGAATTTTTTGTCCTCGAAACGACGTCCCATGCACTTGAACAAAATCGTGTATGGGGAATACTTTTTTCATACGGTGTCATTACCAACATTACACACGAACACCTTTACCATCACGGATCATTTGATCATTATGTAGATATTAAGTCGGAGCTATTACTCCGCTCGGATAAAAGATTAATTAACAAAGATGCTCAAGTATATTCAGAGCTATGTAACATTCTTAAACGTTACAGCAAGTCTTTTTCGACATATTCTGTTCATGATATTGCCGATTTTACTTGGTCCAAAGATATAAAGACGAGCCTTCCTGGAGAATATAATCAAGAAAATATCATGGCCGCATATGGAGTTTGTTCCTTGATTGGAATTGACAGGGCAAAAATTTTAAAAGGTATTTCGACTTTCTCTCCTCCGATAGGACGATTTGAAATTGCATACAATGGAAATTTTACAGTAATTATAGATTTTGCTCATACTCCGAACTCGCTTGAAAAGGTTCTCCAGACAATAAAAAAAGATATTAAACCACCGGCTCGACTGATACACGTATTTGGCTCAGCAAGCCAAAGAGATGACAGCAAAAGACCGTTAATGGGGGAAGCAAGTGCTCGGTATGCTGACATTGTTATTCTTACTGAAGAGGATTATCGAAAAGAGAATATTAATCATATTTGTTCGCAGATAGCCATAGGTCTTGAAAAGAACATGTTCAAGAAAGTTGAACATTTACAATCAGGGAAAACCCATATCTATGCGGTTGTTCCCAACAGAGAAGAGGCAATTAACAGAGCTGTTGAACTTGCTCAGAAAAATGATGTCATTGTACTGACGGGGAAAAGTCACGAAAAGAGTCTTAACAGGAACGGTGTCGAATATCCATGGGACGAATTTAAAGCTCTAAATGAGGCCATTCATACAAAAAAAAATGCTCATATATAACGAAAAACTGGGATATGTTATTTCTACTCTTATTAATCACTCAGGCATTCAAGCAGGATTTGGAACTCGATTCTTTGAAACGAATTCATTGTCAGATAATTTCTCAACATACCAGTTTAAACAAATTCACAGTAGCACCGTAAGCATGATTGATGAAGAAACCCCTTTATTGATCCCCGATTCTGACGCTGGAATCACAGATAAGAAAAATCGTTGCTTGATCATTCGTACATCCGATTGTGTTCCAATTATTTATGCGGATCATCGTAACGGTATTATTGCGATTTCTCATAATGGGTGGAAGGGTACTCTGCTAAATCTTTCGGCAAAGATCATTGATCAAATGCTTTCTTGTGGAGCTTCTCTACAGCGCATATGCGTTGCAATTGGACCTTCAATTGGTCCGTGTTGTTATAGAATTTTTGGTGAACGGTACAAAATGTTCGCACAGACCTATCCTGAACTTATTAAAAAAGTGTGTGTCACTGGCGATTCGAATAAAGGACTAAATCTTGGATTGCTTAACTATTATCTTTTTCTTAAAGCTGGTGTATTAAAGGAAAATATTGATTATCGTTGCTATTGTACATCGTGTGATGAATCGCGGTTTTATTCGTATAATAGAGATAGAAGTACGAAGTCGATGTATAGTTTTGTTTTAAAGTATGATCACAACAGGTAAAAAAATCTATATGGTTGGTATAAAGGGCGTTGGCATGACAGCGCTGGCTTTAATTTATAAGAAGCTTGCAAATCATATTATCGGCTCGGACATTGGAACAGTTTTTCCGACCGATAGAATTCTTAAGGAAAATAACATTCCAATAAAAGGAGGGTTCACACCTCGAAATATTACCGACGATATTGACCTAGTGGTTACGACAGGGGCACATGGAGGGATGACCAACCCTGAAGTAGAAGAAGCGATCAATAAAGGCATAGAAGTTCTTACTCATGGACAGGCTCTCGGTGGTCTAATGGACGACTTTAAGACAACGATTTCTGTATGCGGAGCTCATGGCAAAACAACGACCTCAGCTCTTGCAGCTTATGTTTTATATAACTCAACACTAAAAGGAGCCCATCTCGTCGGAACGGCTGAGTTTTCCAGCCTAACCGGAGGAGATTATTGGGGAAACGACTACTTTGTTTCAGAGGCAGATGAATATTCAAATAGTCCAGGAACTGACCCAACGCCTCGTTTTATGTTTCAGCATCCCGATTATATTGTTTGTACAAATATTGATTTTGATCATCCAGATAGGTACAAAGATCTTTACGACGTTCAACAGTCATATAAAAAATTCTTTACGACTCAAAATCAAGATAGAAAAGGCATACTTATATACTGTGGAGACGATGATGTCTCAGTCGATGCATCACAGGACGTTCCGTCTGAAAGTAAATACTCATTTGGGTTTTCTGAGAAGTGTGACCTACTGTTATCAGATTATGGAGTCAGAGAAAATAAATCATATTTCACGGCATCGTTCAAAGGAAAAGATCTTGGGGAGTTTAATTTGTATATTCCAGGCAGACATAATGTTTTAAACACTGGGGCGGTGATTCTTCTTGCCCATCTTTTAGACCTTGATATTGATAATACGCGAACAACACTGAGTCATTTCACTGGATCAAGTCGGCGATTTGAAGAAATATTTATCGGAAATGATATTTATCTGTATGATGATTACGCCCATCACCCAAAGGAAATAGCAGCTGTAATTGAGGCGGCCCGTTCACGTTTTCCTCAACATAGAGTCATTCTTATTTTCCAGCCTCATACATACTCTCGTACCAAAATGCTTGCAGAACGATTTATTGAAGCTCTCTCAGAAGCTGACAGGTCATACGTATTGGACGTCTTTGCATCAGCCCGTGAAAAGGAAACGCAAGCAGTCTATTCATCGGAACAACTTATAGAACAAGCTCGTCTTGAATCTAAAACAAACATAGAATATCTTTCTTCTAGCAATCTTTCCCTTCTTAAGGATGTCATAAAAAGAGGGGATATTGTTATTACGGTCGGGGCGGGGGATATTTATAAATATCATTCTGAATTAGTTAATATTATTGCTCATGCTGGATAAATTACAACAGATTATTGGGAAAGGTAAGATTCGACAAAACGTTTCACTCGGTGTCTATTCTACCTTTAAGCTTGGCGGAAAAGCCGAGTATCTTGTGCAAGCGGAAACAGAAGAAGATATCATTAATTCTGTTCAGGCTGCGCATACATTCAAACTGAACATAACAATATTGGGAGGTATTTCAAATGTCATTATAGGAGAGGGTGGGATTAAAGGGATTGTGATTCGCAACCTAACATCTGATAAAAAAATTATTCAGGATGAGAAGGATTTTGTATTACTTGAAGTGTCTTCCGGCTACTATATAACGCGGCTGGCGAAGGAAACGGCAGAATTTGGATATGAAGGAATAGAGTTTCATTATGGCCTACCTGGCACCATTGGTGGAGCGGTATATATGAACTCAAAATGGTCTGGACATCAGCCAACGAAATATGTAGGAGATGCGGTATACTCAATTAGAACAATTGACAGAGAAGAAAAACAGAACACACGAGATAAAGCTTACCTTAAATTTGCATACGACTATTCATTTATCCAGGAAACAAAGGAAATTATCCTGAACGTTACTTTAAAATTAAAGAAAAATGTTCCAAAGCAGCTCACAGAAAGATGTATGCAGGCAATGGACTATCGACGGAGAACACA
>Ga0155718_126_pt2 | contig 11428 bp, 18 predicted proteins | sample RifCSPlowO2_01_FD_107374 | JGI IMG/M metagenome (GOLD analysis project Ga0155718, IMG submission 107374) | Candidatus Roizmanbacteria bacterium RIFCSPLOWO2_01_FULL_38_11 | reverse complement strand
TTTGGGTCTTTTTTGATATATTTAATAGTCACCGACGGATTGAGGCGGTGATAATCTGCAATGACGCCTTGGTATATCTTCTCGCTCTCCCATAGTCCCCAGTACTCAAGTACAACGGGCTGGTTTTTTCCTCGTAGAGAAAGAAGGAAAGAGAGAATTCCAAAAAAGACAAGCAAAAAAATTCCTATTCCAACAGCAATAAAGATAAATCTACTCTTATTGTTTGAGTCAAATGCACTGTCGTCGATCGGTGGTGGACCATCGTATATACCTGAATTACCACCAATATCCGAAACTGTTAGGCTCTCCGGAGTCTCTTCGGTCTCATCAGGAAGAACTTCCGGAATAACAGCAGGAGCTGAGCCGACTGTCTGAGCTGGTGGGACAGTCTCATCAGGAACTGTTTCAAATACAGGGATTGGTCCCTGCTGTGGATTTGCATTATCTTTGCTTGGCATACTATAATAGTAGCAAAATAAACTTAAATTTTAAATTAAATGCTGTCTTCTATTATTCGAATTATTGGAAAATCACTATTCTTCTCCCTTATTTTCACTTCGCTCTTCATCGTCGTTATAATAGGATTTATTTATAAAAGGGATAAGGAGTATAACGAGAAAATTTACCCTCATATTTACATTAACGGAGTAGATTTTAGTGGTAAATCAAAAAAAGATGTTGATCTTTATTTTGACCCGCTCAACAAACGACTCGCATCAATGTCCATTACGATTGATTATAAAGATACAGTTGCAACATATTCAGGCAAAATAATCAATCTCAATTATAATACGGATACAATTTTTTCCCAAGCTTATTCCATTGGACGATCTTCAAACTTCTGGCAAGGCTTTATTCAAAAGAGCGTATTACTCTTAAACGTAAGAAAAATTTCTTTTAATCACTTGCCTGAATACAATCTTAAAGAAATAAGGAATTATTTAAATGAATTAAAGGAAGCTTATTCTATCGAGCCAAAAAACGCTCTTTTTGAAATCAAAGATAATAAGGTAACCGCTTTCAGAGTCGAAGAAGACGGTATCGGTGTTGATATTGATAATGCCTTTCAAAAACTAAATCGTCAACTTGAAAGAACTATTCAAAATAGAGATGTTAAGAATATAGCTATCACTGTATACGATGTGCATATCAAGCCAAAAATAACTCTTTCAGATGCGAACGACTTTGGTATTGTAGAAAAAATTGGGGAGGGTGTTTCGAATTATTCAGGTTCTTCATCTGAACGAAAACATAATATTAAATTAGCAGCGTCAAAATTACATGGAGTTCTTATTGCTCCTGATGAAACGTTTTCTTACAACAAGACCATTGGTGAAATTTCTTCCTCGACAGGGTTTAAACAAGGATATATTATAAAAGATGGAAAGACGATGTTAGGTGATGGGGGAGGCGTTTGCCAAGACTCGACAACTCTTTTTAGAGCTGCTCTCAATAGCGGATTGCCTATTATAGAACGTCATGCACACGCATATCGGGTACGATATTATGAAAATGACAGCAAGCCAGGATTTGACGCAACGGTATTTGCACCTTCGGTCGACTTTAAATTTAAAAATGATACTCCCGCTCATGTTCTGATTCAATCTAACGTAAATGAGGAAAAAAATATTCTAACATTTGCCTTCTTTGGGAAAAGGGATGGAAGAAAAATTACATTATCGGAAGCGAAAGTAAGCAATGTACTTCCTCCTCCTGAGGCAGAGTATACTGATGATCCTACATTGAAAAGAGGCATTACTAAACAGGTTGATTGGTCTGCTCCTGGAGCAAAATCTAACTTTTATTATAAAGTCGTTTCTAAGAATAATACAGTCATTCAAGAAAAAACATTCTATTCTAATTATCGTCCATGGAAAGCAAGATTTCTTGTAGGTATAGGGGATTGATTACCGTTTTGGAGACTGCTTCTGACGTCGAGCCCGGCCTCCTGTTCCAGACTTCCTTCTCTCTCTCACACGAGCGTCCCGGGTAAGAAGGCCATATGGCTTTAATGAGGTTCTATAAGTGGGATCAATTAGCTCGAGAGCGCGTGCCAAACCTAGAGACATTGCACCAAGCTGACTGCGCTTCCCGCCGCCTTTTACAAGAACAGAAATAGCAAACCGATCTTCTGAAGAAGTCAGAGTTAATGGTAACAAATAGGTTTTCCGTTCAAACTCTGATATAAAATATTCCTTTGCCGGATGGTTGTTAACGAATATGTCTCCCTTTTTAATTCGCGAGTCAAGTGCCTTGATCTCCTTGGATTTGTCGGCAATATACAATCTCACTCGAGCAACAGACGATTTTCGCCTTCCTATTCCTTCGTAGTATGATTTTTCTTTTTTTGCCATATGTTATTTTTTACTAAACTTATCATGAAACGGATGCTCGTTGTCATCATAAACATGTAAACGCGAGAGCCTTCTTTTGCGTAGTTTATTCTTAGGAAGCATCCCGGAAACCGCATTTTTGATAACCGATGAAGGTCTTTTTTTCATTAATTCGGCAAGAGTGACCTCCTTAAGCCCTCCAGGATATCCCGAATACCTTGTATAGATTTTTTGCTCTTTTTTTCTCCCTGTGACTTTTACTGCTCTTGCATTAATCACTACAACATTGTCCCCGCAGTCCAGGTTTGGAACATAATATGTTTTATGCTTTCCAATAAGCTTTTTGCTTATATCAACCGTCGCTCTTCCGAGAATCTTATCCTGGACATCAACAAGATACCATGTTCTTTTAATATCTTTTCCTTTTGTTGTTGGTGTTTGTTGAGTAAGACTTTTCATAATTATTTTTCTTTTGTTTTCTCAATTTTTGATACTTGTTTTTTTATTGGCTTTTTCTGATCCTTCTTTTCTTTCTTTCCTTCTGCTGTTTTTTTCAAAACTTCCTCTGACCATGTGACCTGAACAATTTCTGCATTGTCTCCCTGCCGTATGCCCTTCCTTGCCAATCTAACATACCCCCCCACTCTTCCTGAGAACACAGGAGCTATATCCTTAACAAGGAGCATAACAACATTTTTGTCTCCTAAGTGCTTCAGGAGAACGTTCCTGTCTGACTCCTTGTTTTGAATGGCCTTATATACGAGCGAGTCAATCGTACTTTTAAGCACTTTTGCTCGAGATAATGTTGTTTCAATCTTGCCGTTTTGAATAAAGTTAGTTACGAGCTTTCTTACTAAAGCTTCATGCGAGTCTTTCCCTTTGCTGAATTTAATTTTCTTTACAGAATGCTTCATTTTAACTCAAGGGAAATCCCTAACTTTTTAAGCTCATTCTCTATGAGAGAGATTGACTTCCTTCCTACTCCTTTTAGGTTGGCAAGAACGTCTTCTCCTCGTTCGACTAAATCGCCTACTGTTTCTATTTTCTCTCTTAACAATGCGTTAATAACGCGAGTTGGAAGATCAAGTTCATCAATGATAATTTCGTAAACTTTATCATCAACACTCTTTTGTTGTTCTGCTGCCTCAGAAGCGCTATTCTTAGCATCGACCTCGTTGCTGTTCTCCGAATAAATACCCATAAAGAATTCGCTTAGAATCATAGATGACTGACGAAGCGCCTCTTCGGGATTAATTGTTCCATCGGTCCAAATCTCAAGTGTAAGACGATCAAAGTTGGTCTTTCGTCCAACTCTTTCATCTTCAATTCGATAGTTAACCTTCACCACCGGAGAAAACAGTGAGTCAACAGCTAAAACGCCGAATTCTTTTTTTTCTTTTTCCTCTGATGGGCTGTAGCCAAGACCTCTCTCAATGGTAAGTTCGATATCAAGCTTTGCATCAGACGTCGTTAACTCAGCTATCATAAGATCGCTATTCACGATCTCAATGTCTCCCCCTTTAAAGTCGGCCGCATGCACCATTCCCTTGCCCTTTTTAGTCAAAGACATCGCGAATGGACCCTTGCCAGCCGGATTAAATCTGAGAGCCTTGAGATTGAGAATGATATCGAGTCCAGACTCCTTAATCCCTTTAAGTGTTGAGAAGGGATGGACAACGTCATTAATTTTAACGTATGTTGCCGATGCTCCTTCAATTGAGGACATAAGAGCTCTTCTTAGTGCGTTTCCCATACTATGTCCAAACCCAGCAGGTAATGGAGAAATGGTAAATTTTCCGTACGTTGAAGAAAGATCTGCTTTCTTTGTGGTAAAAGTTGGTTTTAACATAAATATATGAAAATTTTTAAAATTAATTGGTTTATCTGGAATAAAACTCAATAACTGACTGCAAGTCGACATCATCGGTCATTGCATCTACATCTGGTAACGTCATCACTTTCCCAGTATTTTTTTCACGTCCAAGCCAAGTCGGAAGTGAAATATCTGTTCTCTTAAGAGATTCTTCTATATATGGGATCTTCATTGTTTTCTCCTTTTTAAAAGAAATGATATCGTCTGCCTTTAGTTTATACGAAGGAATAGAGCACTTCTTCCCATTTACGAGGATGTGCCCATGATTGACCAATTGACGCGCTCCTGCGCGTGTGGGAGCCAATCCGAGCCGGTATACAGCGTTGTCTAATCGTGTTTCAAGTTGTTGAACAAGAAAATGAGCAGTGTTACCAAGTATGTGACTCGCTTCTGTGAAGTACTTCTTGAGTTGAACTTCGCTCAAACTGTATATCCTTTTAAGTTTTTGCTTCTCTCTAAGCTGTTTGCCATATTCTGTAGACTTTTTATATCGAGCGTTTGGCCTTTGGCCCGGCCTAATATTCATTCTCCGTAAAAGATTGGCATGACTCTTAGATCCGACCGTCTTTAAACCAAGATCTTGTCCTTCTCTCCGAGCAAGCCGATTTCGTGGTCCAGTATATCTCATAAAATATTGTGTTTATTGCTATTAACCTTTCCTCATCTTCGGCGGTCTGACGCCGTTATGTGGAAGTGGAGTAATATCCAAAATCTTATTAACTTCTAATCCCGTTGTTCTAATAGCCTTGAGTGAAGCTGAACGACCCGGACCAATTCCTTTGATATACACCGATATCTCTCTTAACCCTAACTCTTCAGCAGCCTTCTTTAATGTTGTTTGGACAGCTACAGTTGCGGCATAAGGAGTCGATTTCCGAGTTCCGGAAAACCCGAACATTCCACACGAACCAAAGGCAATTGTTTGCCCTTTATCATCTGTAACCGTGATAAGCGTGTTATTATACGTTGCTGTGATATAGACTCTTCCTTTCTGAATAGTCTTTCTTTCTTTGTTATTTTTTTGCATAGTGTTATGTTATATCGTTCAGCTCTTTGCTGCTGCTTGTTGTAATTTAGCCATATCTTCTTTTTTAAGCGCTCCGACGGTCTTTCTTTTCCCTCGCTTTGTACGCGCATTTGAACGAGTCCTTTGGCCTCTTGAAGGTAATGAGTGAATATGTCGAAGACCTCGGTAAGCTCCGATTTCCTTGAGCCGTTTAATGTTTATATTGATGTCTTCTTTTAAATCTCCTTCAACTTTAAAGCTTTTCTCAATAATTTCCTGAATTTTTCTTAAATCAGTTTCAGATAACTTTCCAACTACAGAAGCTCTATCTACCCCTGCCTGCGACAAAATCTTAGCCGATCTTGACCAGCCAATACCAAAAATAAACGTCAATCCGTAGTCTATTTTTTTGTCATCTGGAATATTAACTCCTACAATACGTGCCATAATTACCCTTGTTTCTGTTTGTGTTTTGGATTATCACAATAAATATATAATCTGCCTTTTCTGCGTGAAATTTTGCACTTTGAACACATTTTTTTTATCGATGCTCTTACTTTCATATCTTTTATAACTCTCCATTATAAGCGGTAAATAATTCGACCTCTTTCTGGATCATATCTCGTCATTTCGGCTTTTATTCTATCTCCAGGTAATATTTTGATGAAAAACTTTCTCATCTTGCCCGATAAGTAGCAGATGATGACTCTCTCATTATACTGTTTATCTAATTTGACTTTAAACATCGTATTTGGGAGATTTTCCAAGACTTCTCCTTCTACAATAACGACGTCACTTTTCATAAAGTTTATATTGTACCATACATCTAGGTCAAAATTAAAGTTGTATTTTTAGTTAAGGCTATAGTATGCTCAAAACAGGCTGCTATGCTGTCGTCAGACGTTCGAATAGACCAACCGTCATTTTCATACGCAATTTCTCCTTTTCCCATTGCATACATTACCTCTAAGGCAAGCGTCATCCCGTTTTCAAGCAAATGGGTTTTCATTATGGGCTTATCTATATAGCATGGTATAAATGGGTCTTCATGAAGCTCCGATCCAACTCCATGTCCTGTGAGCTCATACACAATGCTGTAGTTGCTCTTCTCAATCTCTTCCTGAAACGCTAAAGATATGTTGCCAACTCTTTTTCCAACCCGAGCTTGCGTAATCGCCTTCTTCAGAGCTCTCTGTCCAGCTTCAAGGAAAAGGCCCACTTCTGTATTTGGCGTACCGACTGAAACAGTTACTGCCGAGTCCGTATGCATTCCACTGTAAAATACTCCCGCATCAATTGTTACCACATCTCCTTCGTTTATGACCCTGTCAGAGGGAGGAGTATGCACAATTTGTTCATTCACGCATATGCATGATGCCCAATGATAGCCATGAACTTTTTTAAATCCAGGTTCGGCTCCTTGTGATAATATATAATCTTCAATCAGAACGTTGAGATCCATCGTTGTTATTCCTGGACCAATCTCTTTCTGTGCCTTCTTTAGAGCTTCGTGGAGTATTGTACCACCTTTTTTCATTGCGTTGATCTCTTCTTCTGTTTTATAGGATATCATTCTATGAAAAGTACACCTCTCTATAAATAAACTCTAATTTTGAGCGGAGATCCTCAATTGATTCATCATTAACCAGCATATAATCAGCATACGCGAATGTTGGTCCTTTATTTGCAGCAATAATTTCATTCAAGTCTCTATCTTTGCCACCAAGTTTCCCCCGATACTCACGCTTATTAATACGTCGATATCTGAGCTCTTTTGGAGCCCAGAGAGCTAAAATAACAACACGTATATTTCTAAGCGTTTGCGTTAGGTATTCATATTCTTCAAAGGACATTAAGTCGTCAACCACGGCTATGGAACTATCTTTGAAGGCTTTTTTTATATTACTTTCATTAAGAACCGCCATCGCCTGCATTCCATGTTTTTGCCGAATCTCCATGCGCATTTGACTATGCACTTGTTCAGTATGCTCAAGACCTTTTCGATCAACGTGATCGTTTATTGCTTTACCGAAATGAATGATAGGAATTTTTTTCTTTTTAAAAAATTCTGCCGCTTCGGACTTTCCGCTTCCTGGCAATCCCGTCATAACAATTAAGATCTTTTTTTTCTGCTCCCACGCTGCGAGCTGATTTTTTATCATCTGTTTTCCTAAATTCTTTAGGATTTCTTTATTAACCTCTTTGATACTTTTAGTCCCATCAATAGTGGCAAGAATTCCTTTTTTGTCATAAAAATCAATTACGGGACGCGTTACGGAGTGAAATATATCGATTCTTTTTTTCATTGCAGTAACAGTCTGATCGTCTCTCATTTCATCATTTCGATAAGCAATCCTCCATAACGCTTCCTTATCTGTTAGATTTAAATAAATCACTTTATCAACGCCATTTTTAAACTTTTTTGCCTGAAGAAGTGTTCGAGGAAATCCGTCTAGAATATATCCTTTTTGATATTCTTTCCGAGACAAATAGTCTTCTACGATTGGTACCGTTCTTTCATCAGGAATAAGATGGCCAGCGCTCATCGTCTCTTTAACATATCTCCCTATATCTGTCTTATCTTTAGCAATGTTTCTGAAAATATGTCCTGTTGAAAGGTAGGGGACATTTAACTGCTTCGAAAGCAGATTCCCCTGAGTTGATTTGCCTGCGCCGGGTATACCAATGAGAACAAGTTTCATGTTAATGAAGTTTTTTTATCTCTTTATGTTCTGTTCTTTTCCTACAGCTATTGCAATATTTCGAAAGTAAAAGTTTTTCTGTCGTGTTCACTTTATTTCTTTCAGTAATATAGTTGACTTTGTTGCATGCTGAACATTCAAGTCCGACGTTTACTCTGTTTCCTTTTTTTGCCATATCTCAAAATTAATGTATAACTATCGTGAGAATTTATCGTAACTTTTCATCGCAATTTGTGTTTCTATCACCTTAAATGTCTCAAGAACAACCGAAACAACGATCAAGACTCCCGTTCCCCCAATAACAAGGTTTTTTATTCCTGTTGCTGAGGAAATCAGCGCAGGCATAATTGCAATCATACCTAAAAATAAAGCGCCAAGTGTTGTGATTTTATAAAGTATATTCTGAAGATATTTTTTCGTTGCTTCGCCTGGACGGATACCTGGTATAAATCCGCCATGTTTTTGTATTTCTTCAGAAATCTTCTCAGGGTTAAAAACAATGATCGTATAGAAAAAGGTAAATCCAATGACCAGAACAAAATAAATTACATTGTAGAGAAGCCCTTGTGGATTAAATAGTTGAGCAATTGTCTGCGCAATTTGAGCAACTCCTTTATTTGGAGCAGTAGAAAGAAAGTTTCCAATAAGCTGTGGAAAGAGCACAAATGATATCGCAAAAATGATAGGAATGACTCCCGCCTGATTTAATCTCAGAGGAAGAAAGTTAGAGGCTCCTTGATACATTCTATTTCCCCTGATCCTTTTCGCATAATAGATAGGAACTTTCCTTACTGCCTGATTGACAAATACGACACAGAATACAACAACCATCATAAGACCAACAACCATTGCTGAGGAAAGAAGCGACTCGTTGCTTGTGGTAAATAGTGACTGTACTGCTACGACAGGAATTCTCGCAATGATGCCAACGAAGATCAGCATTGAGACTCCGTTACCTAAACCATACTCAGAAATAAGTTCTCCAAGCCATAAAAGAATATATGAACCAGCAGTAATCGTCGCCACAAAACTAAAGAACTGGAAGAAATCAAGTTGTGAAACAATACCTTGATTCTTAAGAAGCGCGTACATTCCAACTGCCTGGGCTATCGTGATTGGAAGAGTGAGTAGACGAGTGTATTGATTGATTTTTGTCCTTCCATACTCACCTTCTTTACTCAGCGCTTCTAACTTGGGAATCACCATGGTAAGAAGTTGCATAATAATGGAAGCATTGATGTAAGGCCCTAAACCTAATGCCATAACTGAGAAATTTATTAACGTTCCACCTGAGAATATGTCAAGAAGAGAAAAGAATTGATTTGATTTAAAAAGTGATTGGAGTTTTGTCAAATCTACTGATGGAACAGGCAAAAAGGCAAAAAGTCGGAATATAAGAATAATAAAGAACGTAAAGAAAATCTTTCGACGTAGTTCTCTATCATGAAATGCTAATTTTAGTTTATTAATAGGATTATTCATGAGGATATTATTTCTCCTCCGGCGGCTACAATTTTTTTCTTAGCAGAACCGGATACTGGAAGCTCAATTTTTAGAGCAATATCTATACTTCCCCCTCCAAGTATTTTAACACCATTTTTGATGTTCTTTTTGTCCACAATGTTATGCGCAACCAAAGACTTTAGATTGACAACTGAATCTTTCTTAAACTCACTCAGATCTTTGATATTGATAATATATGGTTTGATATTATATGATCTATTTCGAGTTTTTCCTCTAAGTAATGGAAATTTTTTTGTTAATTTATTCTGACCACCTTCGAAGCTGAGTGGAATTTTTGTTCGAGCCTTCTGATGCCGAGTCGTTCCACGTGTCGATTTGGCTCCTTTTCCACTTCCTAATCCGGAACCTTTTCGTTTTTTTCCTTTCTGGACAATCTTTACTAGTGAATGTAGTGATATCATAATCAATAACGAGGTCTTAACATTTTTAATGCTTTAACAACTGCGTGAGCATTGGTAATCTGATTACGAGAACGGAGTATTTTCCCAGAGGCATTAGTGATCCCTGCATAAGAAAGAATTGCTCGGACAACGCTTCCTACTTTCAATCCTGCTCCCTGAGGTGCTGGATATAAAATGAGTTCTGCGGATTTGTATTTTACCCTTATATCGTGAGGAAGTGTTGCATTATATAATGGGACCGTAATCATATGTTTTCGAGCTTGTACAAGAGCCTTCCTAATTGCCTGGGGAACTTCAAGACCTCGTCCCATTCCAACGCCAACTCTACCTTTTCTATCTCCCACTACGACAAGAGCTGAAAAACTGACATAGTTCCCTCCCTTAGTCTTTTTTGAAAGACGACGTATAAGAAGAACGTTTTCTTCTAGTCCATCTTGTGTTGGTCTTTTTTCCTCACGTGCCATATTGATACATTAAATAATAATTCCTGCACTTCGTGCGGCCTCTGCAAGGGCTTTAACTCGACCCCCGTATGCATAACCGCTTCTATCAAAAACTACTTGTTTGATTTTCTTTTCTTGCAGTTTTTTTGCTATATCTTCACCAACTTTTGTTGCTTTTTCGATGTTTGTCATTTTTGTACCTTTCACAACAACGTCAGAGCTCGATGCAATGGTGTGACTTTTCTTATCATCAATCACTTGGACATATACATGCTTATTAGATCGATATACCGTCATTCGTGGCAATTCGGTTTTTCCCAGAATTTTAGCACGGACACGCTTCTGTCTTCGGCTATGTTTTAGTAATGTTTTATTTTTCATAGATTATGATTAATTTAGGCTGTTTTTGCCTTTTTTCCAGGCTTAAGCTTGATAAATTCTCCTTCGTATCTAATACCTTTCCCTTTATATGGGTCAGGTTTACGTATCGTTTTAATTCTATTTGCAATTTCGCCAACATGCTGCTTATTTACACCTGAAATAGTGAGAATGTTATTATTGACTGCAAAGGTAATGCCTTCAACTTTCTCAACTTTTACTGGATGAGAAAATCCAACTTCAAAAACAATATTCTGTCCATCCATTTTCACTTTATATCCTGTTCCAGTAACTTGAAGTTTTTTTTCCCATTGTGTGTTCGTGCCCTTTACTGCATTGTATATGAGGCTCCTCGTAAGCCCGTGCAGAGCCTTGAAACGATCTGTCCTTCGAGTCACCACTATTTGGCTATCCTCACAAACAGCATTAATGCCATCTGGAAGCGTTATGCTCATTTCGCCTTTACTTCCCTTAACGAGCACGTTCTTTCCCTCGATAATTATGGTTGTTCCTTCCTCAATCTTTATTGGTTGGTCTCCAATTTTTGACATATGTATTTACCAAACTCTAAATAAAACTTCTCCCCCAATTTTCTTTTGCCGAGCTTGCTTATCTGTCATGACGCCAAAAGCTGTAGACAAAATTGCTAGTCCAAGACCTCCGCGCACCGATTTCATCTCTCTTGACTTAAAATAAGCTCGTCTTCCAGGTTTAGAAACAATCGCAACGTCTCTTAAGGCTGGCTGTTTGTTCTGGTATAAAAGCTCA
>Ga0155718_133_pt2 | contig 11981 bp, 10 predicted proteins | sample RifCSPlowO2_01_FD_107374 | JGI IMG/M metagenome (GOLD analysis project Ga0155718, IMG submission 107374) | Candidatus Roizmanbacteria bacterium RIFCSPLOWO2_01_FULL_38_11 | reverse complement strand
CAGTACTTGATGGCTTTGAGGGTAGAGGGCCAATGGATACGGCTAGAACGATCGATTTTCTCTTAGAATTGAGTCGAGAAGGGAAAGGTGATACTGCGAAATGGGTTTTGGGACGTGTCGTTCAACAATTAAGATCGAGAGGTCGTTTACGTCTTAGTACAATACCGCGCTCACTTACAGAGGCTCTTGGTATAGAAGAGGATCGAAGAGCTGAATGATCGTTGGTTATCTTCAAATTCTTTCGAATTCATTGAGGAGCTCTTTCTGTTTTTTAGATAATTTGTCTGGAAATTTGATATCGAACACGATATAGAAATCCCCTTTTTGTGAAGAATTCGGATAGGGTATACCCTTTCCTTGTAGTCGTAGCATTGTTCCTGGCTGTGTCCCCTGCTTGACCTTCAATGTTACTGTTTTATTATCCAGCGTTGGGGCTTTGATGGTTCCGCCAAGAATTGCTTGCGTGAATGATAAGGGAACTTTTATATAGACATCTTGACCTTCGCGTTGAAATCGTTTATCAGGTGTTACATTGACGAGGAGTTGGAATTCATTGAATCTAATTTGAGTTCGATCATCAACACCGGCCGGGATTTTGATCTTACGTTTTTTCCCATTAATCTCAAATTCTTTTTCTACTCCTTGGACGGCCTCAGAGAAGGAAATTGTTGTTTGGTAGGTGGGAGCTCTCTGTCGTTGTGAACGACCTCCTAAACCACCAAAGAACTGCTCAAAGATCTCAAACGGATCAGAAACCCCTTCTGCTCCCCCAAAATCAAAACCTTCAAAAGGACTACCTCCGTTCGATGAAGAGTATGACCAGGTGAACGGCCCGCTTTGGTGGGCTCCTCCAAATGGACTTCCTTGTCCACCTACTCCTTGCGACCCAACTTTTGAGCCATATTTAACATATGAATCATGTCCCATCTGATCATACGTTTTACGCTTTGCTTCATCGGAAAGGACTTCATAAGCATTATTGATCTGTTTAAATTTATCCGTGGCTTCTGGGGTTTTATTACGATCAGGATGCCATTGAAGAGCCAGTTTACGATATGCTGATTTGATTTCAGCTTTTGTCGCGTTATTACTGACACCAAGGATTGAGTAAAAATCTCCTGTCATGATTATTTTTTTACAACAAAAGGACAAATGAGATCACTTTGTTTTCAAAGCCCCGTGAAAATTGCTGATGAGTATAGAAAAGGAACAATTTTCAAGTCTTTTCAAACAAAGTGATCTCATTTGTCCTACTTATAAAACCTCCTATTCAACCACTTCTCCTTCTTCAACATCTTTTTTAGGCTCGTCGCTCTTCTTACCATCTTCAGGAGTCTTCTCATTACCCTGTTGAGCCTGTTGGTGTTTATAGAGCTCCTCTCCAATTTTCTGGAGCGCATCAGAAAGCTCTTGAGTTTTTTGTTCAAGGTCCTCCTTCGAGTCTTTGGACAGAATATCTTTAAGTGACTTTATCTTTTCCTCAATATCTTTTTTGAGTTCGGCGGGGACTTTATCGCCATCATCCTTTATCGCTTTTTCGGCAGTATATACAAGGCTATCAGCCTTATTTCGTGCCTCAATGAGCTCTTTTAGCTTCAGGTCCTCTTCAGCATTCTTCTCAGCAGCTTCCTTCATTTTCTCAATTTCAGCATCATTGAGCCCTGCCGATCCCGTAATCTTTATGCTTTGGGTTTTTCCAGAGGCTTTATCCTTTGCGGTTACATTAAGAATTCCATTTGCATCAATATCAAATGTCACTTCGACTTGAGGCACTCCCCGTGGAGCTGGTGGAATTCCTTCAAGGATAAATCGTCCAAGCGATTTATTATCATGAGCCATTGGACGCTCTCCCTGTAGAATATGGATTTCAACCTGCGTTTGGTTGTCTGCAGCGGTTGAAAACACTTCCGATTTCGAAGTCGGAATTGATGAATTGCGCTCGATTAATGGTGTCATGACGCCTCCAAGTGTCTCAACCCCAAGGGTGAGCGGGGTAACGTCAAGAAGCACAACGTCTTTGACCTCTCCACCAATGATTCCAGCCTGAATTGCCGCTCCAAGTGCAACTGCCTCATCAGGATTAACCGATTTATTTGGTTCTTTGCCAAAGTACGCCTTAACACGCTCTCTGATTTTTGGCATTCTTGTCATTCCGCCAACAAGAATCACCTCATTAATTTCAGCTGGCTTCATTTTTGCATCTTTCAATGCAGCCTCGACCGGCTTAAATGAACGCTCAATAAGCGACTCAGTAAGTGATTCAATTTTTGCTCGTGTCAGCTTTGTAACAAAATGCAAAGGTTGATCGTCTTTTACAGTGATAAACGGAAGGTTAATTTCCGTTTCTACCGAAGTGGAAAGTTCTATCTTTGCCTTTTCAGCAGCTTCCTTAAGTCTTTGAAGCGCTTGAGGGTCCTTAGCTAGATCGATTCCGTACTCCTTCTTAAACTCTGTCGCAAGGTAATCGATGAGTTTTTGGTCAAAATCATCACCGCCAAGATGGGTATCTCCATTTGTTGATTTTACCTCAAAAACGCCCTCTCCAAGCTCGAGAATGGTAATATCAAACGTTCCTCCTCCAAAATCATACACTGCAATCGTATGGAGGCTTTTATTTTCAAGTCCATAGGCTAACGCAGAAGCTGTTGGCTCATTGATCACTCTAATTACATCAAGTCCAGCAATTTCTCCGGCTTGTTTTGTAGCTTGTCTTTGAGCGTCGTCAAAGTATGCAGGGACTGTAATAACGGCCTTTTCAACCTTTTCACCGAGATAGTCTTCTGCATCTTCCTTCGCTTTTTTAAGGATCATTGCAGAAATCTCCTCAGATGTATATGTTTTGTCGTTAATCTTGATGTTTACCCGATTGTCTTTACCTTTGGTAAGCTCGTACGGAAGCCATTTCTTTACTTCCTGAACGATAGGATCGTCAAACTTACGACCCATCAGTCGCTTGACTGAGAAGACAACCTCTTTTGGTTTAGTAATGAGCTGTCTTTTAGCTATATCTCCTACGATCCTTTTTTCAGGGTCAACGACCGAAGGGATTGTATTTTTTCCCTCTTTCGAACTGATAACTTTAGGTTTGCCACCTTCCATAATGGCGACGACTGAGTTGGTTGTTCCAAGATCGATTCCGATTGTTTTTGACATAAGCGTCTATAAAAATTAATTTCTAATGAGTAATTTTCTTTGATACTCGCACCTGCGCTGGTCGAAGCATCTCACCATTTAATACATATCCTTTTCTTAAAACATCAATAATAATATCATCTTCTTCTCCTTCGACAACATCAATTGCTTCCGCAAAATGAGGATCAAATTCTTTCCCTTTAAGTTCGATTTCCGTTACTCCGACTTCTTGTAAGATTGATAATAGTTTATTTTTTATCATTTTTAAACCATCATCTTGTACAAAAATTTCAGCTTTCTCAATATCGTCAATCACGTCTAAGAATCTTCCGATCATAGCATGAACTGTTTTTTTCTTTACCTCATTGTGTACTTGGGCCGTTCTTTTTTCAAGATTTTGGTAATCAGCTAAAGCACGTAAATATGCACTTTTATATTTTTCTAACTCTTCTTTCACTTCTTTCAACTGAGCGGTTTCTTCGACAGGTTTCTGTTTCTTCATATCATTATGATTTTTGTACAATGTCCTCAATAAGATTTGTACAATAACGTACGGTGGGAACGATGACCTCATATCTCATTCGACGAGGTCCAATAACCCCAATTGCTCCTTTGAGACCAGGGCCTTCAAATTCTCCAAAAACTGAGGCGATGTTATCCCATATCGGTTCATCGTCTGCAAACATGAATAAAATTTCGTCTTCAAATTTTTTAAATTCTTCCAATATCTGTGTCCAGTATGTCAGTCCATCAAAACGCTCGAAAATACTTTGAGCATGGTCAATATCCCAGAATTCCTTATTTGAAAGGGCGTTTTTAACTCCAAAATAATATACATCTCCTTTACTTGTCGTTGCAACGGCAAGCATTCCTGTTTTATGTGCGAGTGATTGAGTTGCATGCTGTAGGAGCTGATGAAGCTCGCTTCTGAAATCCCAGATAGCGCTTTTGTATGCGACTTCCTCAGCGGTAGAGAGCTCTTTTTCGTTCATAAGGTTGCTAATGTAAAAACGAAACGCTTGCGAAGTCGGTAGTCTTCCAGATGAAAAATATGATTTTTTGAGATAGTTTTTTTTAGCGAGTTCAACCATTTCATTTCGAATCGTCGCTGGAGAAACTCCAAGATTAAATTTCTTATCAAGAATATCTGAGCCTACAGCTTCTCCTGTTTCGGTATATTCGGTGATAATTGCCTTAAGAATTTCTATCTGTCGTGGCGTCAAGTCTTCCATATTAGCAAGAGTCTACAGTATCTGCTAATTCTTGTCAAGTAGTTTTGAAGTATTGAAATATAACCCAATATAAGATATAATCCACTCTCATATGGCAAAACCTAAAAAAGAAAAGGTGGTTAAAAAAACTAAGCCTGAAGTCAAAAAAGCAAAAAAAGTTGTTGTAAAAAAATCAAAGGAAGTTGCTCCTAAAAAGGAGGCCTCAATTCCAACGGGAGAATTGAGCATGGCTCAAATCGCAGCGCTCTCAAAACAACAGATTATTGGAAAATTTGCGACAAAACAAGGCGACACCGGCTCACCTGAAGTTCAGATTGCTATATCTACGCAAAAAATCTATAATCTTACTAAGCATCTTGAGGAGAATCCAAAGGATAACCATTCGCGAAGGGGGTTGCTCAAAATTATTGCAAAGAGGAGAAGAATTCTTTTCTACTTGCAAGATAAGGATAAAAAGAGGTATAAAGAATTAATTAAAAGTTTAGGGCTTAAAAAATAACGAAGGTAGAGGATTATGGATAGAGGATTGACTTTGAAGCTAGATAATGGGATCTAACTTCGGACTCTGCCTTCTACCATCTTTCTCCATCGTCCTAACACACTATTCTTATGTTTAAAACAATAGAGCGATCAGTAATGATCGGAGATAAAAAACTTACGCTTCAGATTGGAAAATTAGCTTTAAAATGCGAGGTTTCAATTTTTGGTCGAATGGGCGACACCTGTATTCTTACGACAATTTGTACTGGGGGAGAACGTGACTTAGGATACTTTCCTCTCTCCGTAGAATATGTCGAAAAGCTTTATGCCGGGGGGAGAATAAAAGGATCAAGATGGGTGAAAAGAGAGGGTCGTCCTTCTGACGATGCTGTTCTAAAAGGAAGAGTTATTGATCGCTCGATCCGTCCCCTCTTCCCAAAAGAATATAAAAAAGAAGTTCAAATTATTACAACATTACTTTCAGTGGATGGCGAAAATGCTCCAGATATGCTTGCCGCAATAACAGTTTCAGCTGGCTTGCATATCTCTTCAATTCCATGGAATGGGCCTATAAGTACTATAAGAGTTGGGTATGTGAAGGAGAATGGCGACGACTGTTTCGTTGTAAATCCAGCCGATGATGTGCAGGCTTATTCTAAGCTCAACCTTGTTGTTTCTTCAACGGCTGATAAAGTTGTGATGATTGAAACGGAAGCAGAAGAGGTTTCAGAGGATATCATCCTTCAAGGAATTGAAGTAGCAAAGGATGAGAATAAAAAAATCATTACGTTCATTGAGGCATTAAAGAAAGAAATTGGTAAGAAGAAAGAAGAAGTACAGAAAAACGATGACCTTGATGCAATAAAGCACCTTCTTATAAAAGAGTACTCAAAAGAGATAGAGATCCTAAAAGAGAAAAAAGGAACTGAAGATGAGGACGCATCAGAAACTATGTCTCAACTTGTGAGTACTATATATGAAATTCATCCTGAATACGATAAAAGAACAATATCTGAGGCGATTGAGGCTCAAATTTTTGCTCGAATAAAAGAGGCCGTGCTTGTCGAGGGAAAACGTTTCGACGGGAGAGGCTTTGACGAAATTAGGCCACTTTTCGCAGAAGTTGGAGTACTTCCCCGAACGCATGGTTCTGCTATTTTCCAACGGGGAATGACTCAAGTAATGTCTATTGCAACATTGGGCGGAACCTCTCTTGAACAACTTATTGAGAGTCCTGAAGGAGAAGAGTCTAAACGATATATTCATCATTATTGCTCACCACCCTACTCATACGGCGATACAGGAAGAGTTGGTTGGCCTGGAAGACGGGAAATTGGGCATGGAGCTCTTGCAGAGAAGGCTCTTGAACCAGTTCTCCCCTCTCGTGAGGATTTCCCATACGCCATTAGAGTCGTATCTGAGATCATGTCGTCAAACGGGTCAACTTCGATGGCCTCAACATGCGGTTCCTCATTAGCCCTTATGGATGCAGGCGTTCCTATCAAGGAAGCCGTTGCGGGGATTTCAATTGGGCTTGTCTGGGAGAGCGATGAAAAATATGTCCTTCTTACTGATATTGCCGGAATTGAAGACTTTGCTGGCCATATGGATTTTAAGGTCGCTGGGACAAAGAACGGCGTTACCGCAATTCAGCTTGATGTCAAGAACAATGGTCTCACACAGAAAATGATTAAAGAAACTTTTGTGAAAGCACTTGAGGCCCGAAAAAAGATCTTTAAAGTTATGAGCGAGATTATCACGAAGTCTCGATCTGATATATCGAAGTATGCGCCCAAAGTTGTTCTTCTTGATCCTCCACAAGATAAAATTGGAGATATTATTGGACCGGGTGGAAAAAATATCAAGAAGATTATCGCGATGACTAACACCGATATCAATATTTCTGATGATGGGAAAGTGAGTATTTCGGGAATCGATCGCGAGGGTGTTCAACGAGCTGTTGAAGCAGTTCAAAGCGTATATCGTGAAGTCAAAGTTGGAGAAACGTTTGAGGGAAAGATCGTCAGAATCTTGCCGATTGGCGCAATGGTTGAATATCTTCCTGGCAGAGATGGTCTTATTCATATCTCAAAACTTTCCAAAACATTTGTGAAAGATCCAAGAGACGTTGTCTCAATAGGGCAAACAGTCAAAGTAAAAGTGTTTCAGATTGACGCTCAGGGAAGAATCAATCTTGCCATAGATGAGAATTGAGAAAATTGACATTTGTTTTGCTTCAACCTACAATAAACGTGTACTTCATCGTTATTTAGTGAAAGGTACATAGCACTATGGCTAGACATAAAAAGTTTCTTAATCTTAAACTCCCATTTGTTAAAAAAATTAAGATTAATAGAGGAACATTCGCAACAATCATAGGTCTATTTTTTGCTGCGGTTGCATTGATTTGTTTCATCTCATTTATTCAGACCGGTGAAGTTCTTATCGTCATCAATTCTTTTCTGAGAGCTAAATTCGGTTTTCTGTCAATTCTTTTTCCAGTAGTGCTTCTGCTCACTGCGTCCCATTTTTTTTCGAGTAAGAAACTTAAAATTGTCAAACCTCACGTTACAGTTGGGTCGTATCTTATATTTCTTGCACTTGTAGGATTTCTTGGGACTGGCCAGCTAGGGTTTCTTATTAAAAGCAATCTCACGATAGATTTTTCAGCTTTTGGTGCTTTTATTATTCTGTTTATTACGTTAACAGTAGGTGTTATTCTTTTTTTCAACACGTCACTCGACGTGTTTATTCTCATGATGCTTGAACTTCTAAAGAAGGTTGTTATTTTCGCAAGAGAAATGTTCGTTTCGGGCAAAGGTGCTAAAAAATCTGATAAAGTTGATAATAAAGCAGTACCCTCGAAAGGAGAGTTTATCACAGGCCAAACGCTACCTGTTCCCCAGATGGGATCGCATCGACTTTCTCAATCAAAAACCGACCAGATAAATATTCGTCCCATTTCTGGAGATGCAAAAAATTGGACCTTTCCTCCACTCTCTCTTTTAGAGGACGTAAGAGAACAAGAGCCTGATGCTGGAGATGTTGCAAAAAATTCAGACACAATTGAACGAACATTAGATAGTTTTGGAATTCGTGCACGTGTTGCTGAAATTAATAAAGGTCCCACGGTAACGCAGTATGCTCTCGAAATCGTCATGGGAACAAAACTTTCAAAAATAACTGCACTTTCAAACGATCTTGCTCTTGCGCTTGCTGCTCCAACAGGACAGGTGAGAATAGAAGCTCCAATTCCAGGAAGATCTCTTGTCGGAATTGAAATTCCAAATATCAAATCAGAAGTCGTTTCGCTCAAGCGAATGCTGACGGCAGGCGAACTCGCAAAAGACCCTCATCCGCTCTCAGTTCCATTGGGGCTTGATGTTTCTGGAAAACCACTTACTGGGAATATAACGAAAATGCCTCATGTATTGATTGCGGGAACTACTGGGTCAGGTAAATCAGTTATTCTTAACGCATGGATTTGTTCATTTCTTTATCGATCAACACCTCAAGATGTCAGATTGATACTCATCGATCCAAAGCGAGTCGAGCTTACTCAATATAATGGAATTCCCCACCTTCTCACAGAAGTCATTGTCGAGCCGGACAAGATTCTATCAGCATTGAAATGGACTGTTGGAGAGATGGAGAACAGGTATAAATTATTTGCAAAAGTTGGAGCGAGGAATATTGAAAGCTATAATCAGCAAAAGAATGTAGAGAAAGTACCGTTTATCATTTTTATCATTGACGAGCTTGCTGATTTGATGATTTATGCACCTGGAGAAGCAGAAGAGAATATTACACGAATTGCACAAATGGCTCGTGCTACCGGGATTCACCTTATACTAGCGACTCAACGACCATCTGTCGATGTTATCACGGGTTTGATGAAGGCAAATATCCCGGCACGAATCGCCTTTAACGTTCCAAGCTTGATCGATTCAAGGGTCGTTTTAGATATGCCAGGCGCTGAAAAGCTTGTTGGAAAGGGAGATATGCTCTATCTTCCTCCAGATCAAGCGAAACCTCGACGTATTCAAGGGCCATTCATTAATGAACACGAAGTAAAATCAATTGTCGATTTTCTCAAGCAGAAAGTTCCTTACGTTGAATATACAGAAGAAGTTACTGAGCAGGCAAGATCTATTGGATCGTCTGGAGGCAAGTCAATAAGCAGCGATGGTAAAGATTCGTTCTTCCATCAAGCAGTTGATCTTGCATATCAGAGTGGAAAGATCTCTGCATCGCTCCTTCAGAGGAGGCTCTCAATTGGGTATGCTCGAGCTGCGCGGATTGTCGACCAGCTTGAGGCAGAAGGAATCGTAAGCCCAGCTCAAGGCTCAAAGCCCAGAGAGATTATATCAAGAAGCACTGCCACATCATATGAGCCAATTCCTGAAGAACCACAAGGATAGCTTGAATACTAATTCAAATATTTGCTTATATTCCGATTATGCTCCTCAATTGTTTTTGAATAGATCAACTTCGATCCATCTTTATTTGAAATATAGAACCAGTAGGGAGTATTTTCATTGGCATTGATTACTGCTTCAATTGAATCTATGCCCGGGCTACAGATTGGCCCTGGAGGTAAACCTGGTCGGGCATATGTATTATAGAGCGATTGTATTTCAAGATCTGATTTTGACAGATTTCTTTTCCACCAAGACCTTTCCCTTTCTTGATATCCAAGGACATATTGTATCGTTGCGTCAACCTGTAATGGCCAGTCATTTCGAAGTCTTTTATAAAGGATTGAAGCAACTTCTCGCTTGCTTTCAGTTGAATTGGCTTCTCTTTCAACGAGTGAAGCGAGCGTAAGCACTTCGTTGTCGCTTAAACCTTTCTGACGGGCTTCTTCTCTTAATTCTGGTGAGTATTTCTTATTAAGATTTCGATCAAAAATCGCAAGGACGTCCTGGATTGATGCAGATTTTGGTATGAGGTAGGTATCTGGATAGAGTTTTCCTTCCGTGGATTTCTGAATGAATTCTATTTCCGGAATGTCAAAATTCTTTGAAAGTATTTGAGCAATTTCTTCTTTCCGTAGTCCTTCGATTACAGTTACCCACGTATCAAGCGTTCCCTTCGTAAATGATTCGGCGATTTCTTTGGCTGACATTGATTTTGATATTCGATAATCCCCTGCCTGAAGATTATTTTCAATTCCAAGTTGTTTGATGATCGCAAGAAAAACAATTTTGTTCCTTATGTATCCTTCATTTGAAAGTTTATTGATAATTTGATTAACACTTGAGCCCTTCTCGACAACAAATATTTGTTGCTCCTTGGATTTGGAATTGGCGGGTAGGGATCCTTCGTAGTAAAATATCCCAGCGAGTAGAGCAAGAAAGACACATAGCAACAAAAAAATCTTTATCTTTTTCATGGATTCTATATTATATCAATAATTATCCAGACTCGGTATAAACCTCTTCAATCCTCCGTTTAAACTCATTAATCTGACTAAACAACCTTCCAAGTATATAAATTTCCTCAATCGTAAAAAGCCATGAGAAGAACAAATACGAAATACAATATGCGCCAAAAATAATTCCCATAAGTATGAAGACGTTAATAGTTCTTGCAGTGTCAATGACTAATGGATCAAATACTTTAAGCATAACGTACGGTCCAATTGAGGCTAAAAATGCAGCAATATATATCTTGATCGAGTTTTTAATGAGTTTGAAAACATCAAAACCTCCAATTTTCTTATGAAATGCCCGAAGTAAAAGAGCCACATTGATAACAATTGATATTGAGAATGAAAGTGCAAGTGACCATACAGGAAGCTCCATGAAGACAATAAAGATAATGCTGAGTACGGCATTTACCGCAACTGAAAAGAAATTAATGATGAAAGGAGTTTTGGTATCATGACAGGCATAAAAACTACGTGTAATAAAGTAAAAAATCGAGTGAATTGGCACTGAAAGCGCAAAAATAGAAACCGTCATTGCAGTAAGGTTTGTTCCAATCCAATCAAATTTTCTTCCTCCAAATACAATTCTTACAATAGGAGTACGAGCGAAAATAAAAAAGATCGACAGAGGAATACTTAAATAAAGGAGCTGTAGAATTGAATCAACAAAGAGTTTTCGAACTGCATGGAATTTTTCTTCTTTAAATAGATTTGAAACATATGGAAGAGCAGCTTGTCCAAAAGCCATTCCAACGAAAGAAACGGGAAAGAGTTGTAGGTGTTGTGAAAAATAGAAAATGGTATAGCTTCCCGGACCTCTCAATGTCGCTAAAATAAGATCTATTGTTAGGTCGATTTGGTTAGTCAGCACCGAGAGCATACGAGGGATAAAGAGCGTGATAAATTCCTTGAGAATATTTCTTTTGAAACTGCGTAACTTGTATGAAAAATGGACAATGTACATAACGGGAAGCTGGACCAAGAAAAAAAGAAACGCTCCGATCGTTACCCCAATAGCAGGACCATAGAGCCAGTATTGATGAGAGAAAAATATTGTGCCAAGAATAATTCCTACGTTATACACAACTGGGGCAATCGCAGTAATGAAGAAGATTTTGTTTGCCTGGGCGACTCCAGAAAGCAAATTTCCTGCAATTAGAAAAGGGAGCTGGCTTAGAATAAGTATTCTTGATAGCATTGCAACTTGCTTAATATCCTCAGGGCTGAAGCCTGGTGCAATGATCCGGCTAATTGGCTCAGCAGCAATAAAAGCAACGCTCATAATGATAATCATTCCGATAAAGATGAAGTTCATTATTGAAGAAATGTTTTCCTCCACCGTTTCTTCATTACGTTTGTATTTAATAAAAATTGGGATAAATGCTGAGCTGAGCGCTCCAGTAATAAGAATTTCGAATACAAAATCAGGAATCCTGAACGCAGCAAAAAAAATATCTAATTCTTCCTTCGTGAAGTAAGTTGCGAATGTTCTATATCGAACGAAACCAAAAAGTCTTGAAATAATAATCATCGCAGAGAGAATGATCGCGGATGAAAGTATGTCTTTTTGTCTTTGAAATATGAGCTTTTTTGTATTGTTGAAAAAGTTTTCCATTGATTCGTCGATTTATTATAACAGCATAACGAATGATATTTAGGGATTGTATATTTTAACTAAATTTCATACAATTTGCGTATTACAACAA
>Ga0155718_125_pt1 | contig 14177 bp, 18 predicted proteins | sample RifCSPlowO2_01_FD_107374 | JGI IMG/M metagenome (GOLD analysis project Ga0155718, IMG submission 107374) | Candidatus Roizmanbacteria bacterium RIFCSPLOWO2_01_FULL_38_11 | reverse complement strand
AATTCTTCTATCAAGATTATTCGTGCAGCCGGTATAGTATGTGTTGTCGGAGCATTGGAGGATATAAACATAGAACGGCATATTAAAATGAGTATACCATGAGCCTAATCAGTTTTTTATATGTTAATCCTGTAGAATGGTAATATGGTTAGGATTAGACTCGTTAATACTATCTTCAATAGAGTAAAGAAAACACCGTTGGTGTTCTCACTTCTTATTTCATTCATTTCGTTGTTTTTGATCTATTCACATGTCTTAGAAATGATATTAATGCTTGGGTTTGGTGGAATAGCATTCTTACTTTTGGAGTTCCTCTTATGGCCAATTCTATTTCTCATATCTCCTGGCATGATTATCACGAAACTTATTTTACCGAGACTTGATAATTTTTTATATTCAATCGGTCAGCAAGCGACTTTTGATGACAATGGAATGTTGGTAGTAGTTGTGCTTTGCGTCTTTATAATTAATGCTTTGTATTATTTATTCGTATCGTTTCTTATTCAGAAATTCAGTTTAAATTTGAAGAATGTTTTAAGGTGTTATGCAGTTACTGCAATTGTGCTTTTTATTATTCTCTCAATTTCTGTTTTTAAAGCTGGTGCAATAGCATTAATACTTTTCTTGATCGGTGTTACAGTTATAAAGAAATATTTAAACAGAAAGAGATAGACTTGCATTTGTTATGCCCTTCGAGAAATTATTTCTTGGCCTTTATTTTTTGTATTAATGCAAGGAGTAAAAAAACAATTGACGTGTCAAAAATAAAATAAATTATGAAGTGGACTTCAGTTAGGTAGGGACTAAATAATGGAGGCTCAAAAAAATTGTTTATAACGCTAGAATTTAGAATCCATAGATTTATCACATAAATGAACATTGACGGACTAAGAAGAGTGAATATAATCATTACGATTAATAAACCTTGAGCTAATCCTCCAAACCCGCCATCAGTAAATGGGACAACCTTAAATACAATAAGAATTAGTAATATTCCAATAATTTTTAAAAGTAGCTGAATAATAAAAGCCCATCCAATTTTGAGTTTCCAATTCGAGTAAATGGCTGAATTTATTAATTTCTTAGCAGTATTCATACCCTTATAGTTAGATTGAATTATTTTAGATATAGATCATTTGCAAGCATCACATCATTAAGTTTATTCTATCACAACTTTCTCGACATAGATTATTTAGCCTTATGCATATATTCTAACGCAAGTAAAATTCTTTCAGAAGGAAGTAATCCGTAATAAAAAAGTCTTCTTACGATACTTTTTTCCGGCAACGAATAATGGTCGCGAAGTTTTTTGTTAGCTGAAATGACTCCATGTATGTTTCCAACTTTTTGAATCGAGTATACGTCTGCTTCTCTTTCAAGATGGCGCGCATACTGGACGTATAGAATTGAGAAAATTATCGCAATGACAGATGCAATAAAAATGTTCTGCGTTGATTGTGATACATACATCCCCAGAGCGAGTAACAATACTTGAGCTATCCCGAGTTTCAATCCATGCCAGAAGACGCAGTGCGCTGCTTCATGAAGAATGACCCATTCAAGCTCGTCCTTTGTGAATGACGTATACATTCCTCTTGAAAGGACAATTTTTGGATCAATGGGTAAACTTGGCATAAAACCAAACAGTTTTTCTGTTTCAAATATAAGGATTTTTCGTAGCTGCAGATTGGCTTTTTTCTTAACTGTTTTAATGATCCATGAATCGTGAATAGTAGTAATTCTTTCCTTAGGTTTTATAAGAGCATGAAAGAAGGTTTTAATTTGAAACCAGTTGCAGAGGTAGAGGTATATCGTTGTAAAGAGAAGAATAGGAGCGATGCTCATGAAAGTATTATATCATTGCTTAAAATTGTTCAGAGGAGAATGAATTATTCGAATAGATGCAATTTGCTGAGTTCATTTGCTAATTGAACAGGATTTTCGAAAAGAATTGTTTTTAAACCTGCTTGTCGAGCCATCTGAATAACCTTCTCATTATCATCAATGAATAAAATTTCCTGCGGTTCAATATTTAATCTTTTTACTACAAGATTGTAAATTTTCTCATCCGTCTTTCTTAAACTAGTATTGCATGTAGTAATATAGGATGAAAAATAATCATTAAGATGATACTTTTCTATTTTGTAATCAAGCCATTCTTTTCCTGTAGAGGACAGAACGACTAATGAATAATTTTTTTTCAATCGTGCAAGAATCGGAAACATTTCTGGTTTTGAACTAAAGTATTTTCTCCATAGAGTTTTAGCTTTTTGAATATCGATTGTATTCGATCCAGCAGTTGTCAAAAATTTTCCCCAAAATGTATCCTCTGTTATCTTACCTAATTCATATAATGGCCAAGCTTCATTCCAGCCCTTTTCCATTTGGTCGTAGGTAATGCTGAAATATTCAGAATACGCAGCAAATTTTTCAGGACAATCATAATGCCAATCATTCGTTAAAATTACTTCTCCAAGATCAAAGAGGATTGTTTTTATCATTCAATAAGTATAACAGGATGAGGACTTTGGTAAATGTTTGTAGAGTTAGCTTATTTTTTTGTCCTTATATCTTAATTTCATATAAATGATAGAAAAACTCAATAAGGCAGCAACGCTGTTCACTAATATTACAGGCTTTGCATTTGTCAAGAATCCATAAGTAAGCCACAATAAAGAAGCAATATTTGTTAACAAGAACGTCATGAGAGAAACTGCTTTTGTTTCTTTTGTTCGCCACATCTGGACGGCTTGCGGAACAAACATAGCAATCCCTATTACTGCCGCAGTGTATCCAACCATGTCTATAAGTAATTTTTGGGCCACGAAGCCATTATAGCAGAATATACGAGAGATTCATTTATGGGTTGTCAGAGTTTTTACTTTTAATGAAATATACACCTGCAAGGATAAAATATATGCTAAAAAAAATTGCGATGAGAGCTTGTCCAACAATCAATGGACCATCATCTAGACTTACAAATTTAATCAATATCATCAGAATTGCGATGTACCGAATACTCATTCCCAATAGAGAGATATCTCGTGAGGATTTAGTCTTACGAATACGTTTCCTAAATGGAGAAGAGCACATCGCAATGCATAACAGTCGTTACCCGAAAGAAAACCTTTATATTGGGACAAATTTTTTTCAAACCAATCCGCATACTTTTTACCTGAAGTTTCACCGCTTTCAAGAGCAGCGCAAATATCGGGAAACGATAAAGAAACGAACAAAGCAGCGTACCAATTCTCGTTCTCTATCGCATTGTAAACTGAGTCGATAATTCTTCGCATGTTTATAATGATGAGGGCAGTATTGGGATACTGCTCGTCTTGGCTGCGGGGCAGGGATTTGAACCCCGATACCGGCGTCCAGAGCGCCGAGTCCTACCATTAGACGACCCCGCATATTCACATTAATATGGCGTAATTGTATCATTCTGACAATTTCTTATCAAACAAAACCGAACCGCTGCTCCCCATCAACTTTACTTTTTGCAAATGATTTGCAATAATATCAATAGTATGAAAAAGATCATCCTCATTCTAGTTACTTTATATGTCATTATTGTTGCAGGTTTTTTATTAAAAACAACTAAAAAACCTCAAAAATCTACAAAAATTATCATAGTTACAACGATTTTTCCTGTGTATGACGTAGCAAGAAATATTGCGGGAGATGAAGCGCACGTAATTATGTTACTACCTCCTGGAGTTGAGCCTCATACATTTGAACCAAAACCACAGGATATTGCAACGATATCTAATGCCGACCTATTTATTTATACCGGCAAAAATATGGAGCCTTGGGCAGAAAAGATATTAAAAGGAATTAAAAACACGCGTCTAATCATTGTGGATTCAAGTCAAAATATCCCTTTAATTTCAGCCAACCAACGTGATAACAAAAACGAAGAAAAATATGATCCGCACATCTGGCTTGACTTTCAAAATATCAAGATTATGGCGAATAATGTTCTTCAGGGATTAAAAAAAATTGACCCATCTCATGCTGACCTATACAAAAAAAATGCACAAGAATATAGCGATAAGCTTTCTTCACTTGATAATAAGTTCAAAAAAACCCTTGCAACATGCAAAAAGAAGGAAGTTGTATATGGTGGGCATTATGCATTCGGATATATGGCAAAGAGATATGGCATTGTCTATAAAGCTGTTCAAGGTTTTCTTCCGGAGTCCGAGCCAAGTATGAAAGACCTCTCAGATATGATTGCATTTATTAAAAAGAACAACGTTGATTATGTCTATTATGAAGAGCTTTCAAGTCCAAAGATAGCTCAGACCATTGCTAACGAAACCCACACACAACTTTTGCTTCTAAATGCTGCACACTCTATTTCAAAAAAAGATATTGAGAACGGAACATCATTTATATCGATTATGGAAAGAAACTTATTAAATCTTAAAAGAGGATTAGAATGTATTTAATATGTCTATAGATAGGACGATTCTCTTATTAAAAAATATTCACTATTCCTACGGAAAGCAAAGTGTTCTCGAAAATATTTCGTGTGAAATAAAGAAAGGTGATTTTGTTGGGATTGTTGGACAGAATGGATCTGGAAAATCAACATTGATTAAAATTATCTTAAATCTCTTACAGCAAAATATAGGAGATATTCGATTATTTGAAAAATCAACAAAGAATTTTAACGAATGGTGGAGAATTGGATATGTTCCACAAAATATCTCAATTTCAAATATGTATTTCCCAGCAACAGTCGAAGAAGTAATGAGTCTTGGATTGCTCTCAAAAAAGGATTTTTCCAGAAGAATTACGAAAGAAGATAAGATGAATATTAAGCTGAAGCTTACACAATTTAATATTTTAGATCTAAAAAACAAATTAATTGGCGCACTTTCAGGTGGACAACTTCAAAGAGTATTTCTTGCTAAAGCGCTCCTGCTGGATCCCGACTTTCTTATTCTCGATGAGCCGGCTTCAGCACTTGACACCGCGACTAGAAAGGAATTTTTTTCATATCTGCAGGATGAAAATCAGAAAAGAAGGATGACGATATTATTTGTAACTCACGATATGAGTCATATTGCAGATAGCGCGAATAAGTTAATGTTTTTAGATAAAAAAGTTTTATTTTACGGATCATTTAAGCAATTTTGTATTTCCCCACAGATGACAAAATTTTTTGGGAAGGAAGCACAGCATAGCATTTGTCATCAACATATTGATCATGAACATCATTGAAATTTTACAATTTGATTTTGTACAGAGGGCATTAATCACTGGCATTTTTGTCGCATTATTGTGCTCACTTCTTGGAGTTTTTTTAATTTTGCGGAGAATGTCTCTTATCGGAGATGGACTATCTCATGTGAGTTTTGGAGCAGTTGCGCTAGGTCTTAGTCTTGGATTGTTCCCAACATTCATTGCGTTGCCAATTGTGATTCTTGCGTCACTCTTAATTAATCTATTAAATCAAAAAACCAGATATTACGGCGATGCATTGATTGGGATCATTTCTTCTTCAGGAATCGCATTTGGTATTATTTTTGCATCAATTTCAAACGGGTTTAATGCGGATATTTTAAGTTACTTGTTTGGAAATATACTTACCATTAGCACGCAGGAAATGCTCGCATCTGTATTTCTGTCAGGCTTAGTTCTAGCTATAATTTATTTCTTTTACTATCATTTATTCGCCTTAACATTTAATGAAGATTACGCAAAAATAGCTGGAGTGAAAGTGACATTTTACAATCAACTTATTGCACTGCTCACGGGAATTTCTGTTGTCGTAAGTATTAAAGTTGTCGGAACGATGCTTTTTTCTGCATTGCTCATTATTCCCGCAATGGCATCTCTTCAAATATCTCGGAGTTTTAAATCAACTGTAATACTATCAGCGGTCATTGGAGTTATTTCAGTCATTATCGGAATATTCACTTCGGTAATGCTCAATATTCCCACTGGCGGGACCATTGTCATTGTAAATCTACTTTTCTTCCTGATTGCATTTTCTGCAAGACAGTTTTTCAAGATGTAAAAGCATGGCTTCTCTTTTGAAAGATGGTAAAATACACTATGCTTTCTGAAAAAGATACAAATACGCTCGGTCGATTATTAAGTAGGGATGAAAATGCTTTGAGGGAGTTCTATACTGAGCATAAGAAGAGCCTGCTGCATTATATCCTGAAAACACTTGAAAGACAGGATGCAGAAGAAGTCCTTCAAGACGCATTCATCGATTTCATTGAATCGCTCAGAAACTTTAATAGTCAGTCCTCATTAAAAACCTATCTTTACTCAATCGCTAAACATAAAACACTAGACCGAATTCGCAAGAAGAAAGCGAAAAAAATACTGTTTTCGTACCTTCCGGAACATATTGTGGAGACATTAGGCGTTGTATTTTTAACAGATACGATTGATAAGGAACTCCTTATAAAAAAGATAGAACATGTCTTTGAAAAGCTCCCAAATGATTATGTCCTTGTATTGAGACTAAAGTATACAGAGGGATATAAAGTTTCAGCTATTGCCAAGAAAGTGAAGTTGTCCTTCAAGGCTACCGAGAGTCTCATTTTTAGAGCTCGGATGGCATTCATTAAAACATATACCTGTTATGACGGACAAGATTTATTTAAACCTCAAAAAGTACTATAAAGACGTCTATTCAATACCTCCCAATACTCTGGGAAATCCCATCTTAACAAAATTGTACAAAATATGTACTTATCAACTTAAAAACTTTCCTTTTAAACTTGTCGTTCCACTCTCAGTCCTTATTACCATTCTTTCATTTGGCCTATTTGGAATATTGATTATTCGAGTTGTTACCATTCTCCAATTTGGTTTTTAGACCATCCATGAAAAGATTAATGTCAATGAATATTCTTTCTTCATTATTGAATATGTGGAGAAATTTTTTCTACCTCGCTCTTACGCCATATAAAACAATGAGAAAGATTAGTCAGGAAACTGATTACGTACAAATTATTTTAATTTTCGTCTTAGTCTATGCCTATTTCATTTATGCCAACATTATCAGGCAGAAAACATTTCATCCATTTATTATCTCAACATCTTCTGGTATCTCCTTTTTCTTATTCATTTTTACATTCCTTTTGTCAATCGGATTTTTTAAATCAATTGCGCATATTTTTAAAATCTATCCTTCATTTAAAAAGCTATTATTTTTGAGCTCATATTCAATTCTTCCAACGCTTATATGGTTTTTTGCTACGTCAACGCTCTATTTACTCCTTCCTCCTCCAAGAACCGTATCGATATTGGGACAACTTTTCAGTTTCACATTTATCGTGTTCTCACTCACGCTTTTGTTCTGGCGAGCGATATTGTTGTATTTAACATTAAGATTTTCATATAAGGCTCAGTTTTACACTATCGTTGTTTCAATTTTTTCCTTTTTTGCATGGTTTCTTCCATATTCATATCTGTTATATACGTTACGATTTTTCCGCATACCATTTCTATGAAAATTAAACTGTCACAGCTAAAATCAGCATCAGAAAGAAAGAAATTTATTGAAGAGCAGACTCAAATAAAACTAAATTCAATTTCAAGCGTATTAATTGATACAGAAAATACAGTGAAAATAGAAAATTTAGTTGGAGCAACGTCAATTCCTCTTGGTATTGCAGGTCCACTTCTTATCAATGGCGAAAATGGTAAGAGGGAAGTGTATCTGCCGCTTACAACAACTGAAGGAGTGCTTGTTGCATCAGTAAGTCGTGGGTGCAAAGCAATAGCTGAATCTGAAGGCGCAGAAGTGAGCACTCACCACGTTGGAACTACACGTGGTCCAGTTTTTCATGTCAAATCAATTCGTGAGAGCAAAAAATTCTATAAGTGGATCAAGGAGCATGAAAAAGAAATTGGATCAATTGCAGAATCAACTTCAAAGCATATTAAGTATAAAAAAATGATGTTGAGAACAGTACTACCTTATGTATTTATCAGATTTTATTTTGATACTGATGATGCGATGGGAATGAATATGGTTACCATTGCGTCGAATATACTTGTTGAATTTATCGAGAAAGAAACAGGAGTGAAGTGTCTTTCAGTTGCTGGCAATTTTGACATTGACAAAAAACCTGCATGGCTTAATTTTATTGAAAATCGTGGTTTTAAAGCATGGGCGGAAGTGATTTTGAAAAAATCCGTTGTTGAAAAGGTGTTGAAAGTTACTCCAGAAAATTTTTATGAAACCTGGTTGGCTAAATGTATTTATGGATCAATTATGAGTGGGTCACTGGGATTTAATGCTCAATTTGCAAATGTAATTGCTGCACTATACGCATCAACTGGTCAGGACCTTGCTCATGTTGTAGAGGGGAGTTTAGGTATAACAACGGCGAAAATTCTTGAAAGTGGAGATCTTTATGTGAGCGTATATTTGCCCTCACTTATGGTCGGCACGGTTGGTGGTGGAACGAAATATGCTACACAAAGAGAGGCACTGCAACTTCTAAATGTCACTCATAGTCAAGAATTAGTCGAAGTTATTGCCGGAGCTGTTCTTGCAGGAGAGATTTCATTAATTGCCTCACAGTGTGAGGGAACGCTTGCGTGTGCTCATGAAAAATTAGCCCGATAATTATGGTAGGAATAACATCATACGGATTCTATGTCCCTCGATATCGAATTAAAACTGAGGAGATTGCCAATCGGTGGGGTAAAAAAGGAACCGATATATCTGGATCTCTTGGCATAAACGAAAAGGCTGTTGCATCTTTTGATGAAGATGCATTAACAATGGCTTATGAAGCATCCGATATGGCCTTAGAGCATATTGATAGAAAATCGATTGAAGGAATCTTTGTTGGCTCAGAAACCCATCCTTACTTAGTTAATCCAACGTCAACAATCCTGGGAGAATATTTAGGCATCGGAAATGCATACCAAGCTTTTGATACGCAATTTGCATGTAAAGCAGCAACTGGAGCGCTCATTACAGGAGTTGGTCTTGTCAAAAGTGAAATGATTAAAAATCATGTATTAGTTGTTGGGACAGATAAAGCAAGCGGAAAACCTGGAGATCCTTTGGATTATTCTGCGGCGTCGGCAGCAGCAGCTGTAACGATTGGTTCCCGAAATGTCATCTTAGAATACATTGATAGTTTTTCATATTCTTCGGATATTCCAGATTTTTGGCGACGTCACGGACAGTCTTATCCTTCTCATGGCGGTAGATTTACTGGCTACTTTTCCCATATCAGTGGCGCTGTCCAAGGCTTATTATCAAAAACTGGTTATAAACCTTCGGATTTCGCTCGAGCAATTTTCCATATGCCAAACGGTAAATATCCTGTGAAAATTGCATCATCTTTAGGATTTAATCACGATCAGATAAAGGACTCTCTTGTCGTGACCCAACTTGGAAATTCATATGCTGCATGTGTACTGGTCGGCTTATCAGCAGTAATTGATACTGTTAAAAAAAACGATTTAATCCTGATTGCTTCGTATGGATCAGGAGCCGGCTCTGACGCGATTGTATTCAAAGCAACAAATAAAATTACCTCACAACGGAAACATTTTAATTCCTATATTAAGGAAAAGAAGTATATCGATTACACGACATACCTTAAATTTATGGGCCTATAAATACATATGATTAATGTTATTGGATACCATACAACAAAATTTGGAGAACAATGGAATAAGTCATTGTTTGATTTGATATCAGAGGCCATTCATGGAGTAATCAAGGAGATGAAGATCGATAAGGAAGAAATAAATGCAGTTTTTTTTGGAAATATGCTCGCAGGAATTCTTGAGAACAATGTTCATGGTGGATCAAAAATCTCTGAGATTCTTAAAACGCATGTCCCAATGTATCGGGTTGAGGCCGCATGTGCGTCCGGTGGTTTAGCGTTTAATCTTGCATGTCAATATCTCAATGCAAATAAAAATAGTACAGTACTTGTGGTTGGTGGAGAAAAAATGACAGACTATCCTACACCAAAGGTTATCACAGCGCTTTCTGCCGCAGCATCTGGAGAGGAGCAAGAGGCTGGTTTGACGTTTCCAGGGCTATACGCAATGCTTGCTCGAATATACCTTCATACATATGGATATACCGAAGAACATTTGGCGGCTGTTTCAGTAAAAAATCATTTCCATGGAACATTTAATGATAAAGCGCAATTCCAAAAAGAAATAAGTATAGAGGACGTGCTTAAAAGTCCATATATAGCAGATCCTCTTAAAGTGCTTGATGCTTCTCCTATAAGCGACGGAGCATCTGCGATCCTTGTGACGAATAATAGACACATAGCTCATCGTATTGATAAAAAAATGACCGTTTTATCTTCTCAAGCAGCGACAGACTCGATCAGCCTGTCAGGAAGAGCTTATCTTGATCGACTTGACTCAACAGTTCAGGCTGGTAATAAAGCCTTTTCAGATGCAAAATTATCTCCTATAGATATTTCAGTAGCAGAAGTTCATGACTGTTTTTCAATTGCTGAAATTCTTGCTATGGAGGATTTAGGGTTTTTTAAAAAGGGAGAAGGAGGAGAGAGAATGAAAAATTACGAAACAATGTTCGGAAAAACAAATGGACTTGTGGTAAATACTTCCGGAGGACTTAAAGCGTCGGGTCATCCAGTTGGAGCAACAGGGGTCAAACAAATTGGTGAAGTATTTCTTCAGCTAACACAGCAAGCAGGCAAACGTCAGGTAAAAAAAATTAAATACGGATTAACTCACAATGTTGGAGGATCCGGAGGAACTGCAGTTGTTAATATTTTCTCATCATAGAAATATGTATAGTCCAGTAAAGATTTGGAGAAGACAAAGGAAATTAAGAGAATATCTTGGAAAAAAAGGAAAAATTATCACGTGGACCAAAATATATACGGCAGGAGAGGGGCGCAGCTCAGAAGATCCCTATAATGTTGCGCTCATTGAGATCGACGACCATACCAGATTTTCTCTCCAGGTGATTCACGGATACGAAAAACTTGATTTTGGACAAGAGGTAAAAATTGTTCTTCGAAAACTCCACCAAAAAAGCCATGAAGGGGTTATTGCTTACGGAATTAAATGTATTCCCTTATGAACCTATATTATGATTAAATATTCTGCTCCAGCAAAAGTGCATATGAGCGGCGAACATTCTGTGGTATATGGGAAGCCGGCTTTATTGACTGCGATTAATTATCGTTTAATATGTACGTTGATTGAAAAATCTCAACATCCCGTCAGAGATGGTCAAATAGTTAAAATTGACAGTATCGTTAGAAAGCATCTCAAGATACATAATAGATCTATCGATTACAACATCAAAATTACATCAGATATTCCACGCGGAAAAGGTCTTGGTTCGTCTGCGGCTTTTTCGTGCGCTCTTGTCTCTGCAATCTATGAGCATTACAGCAAGAGAGAAGCATCTCAAGAAACAATTAGCAATCTTGCCTATACTGCTGAAAAACTATTTCACGCTAACGCCTCTGGGGGTGATACAACAACGTCCTGTATGGGAGGGCTAGTTTTTTTTAGGAAAGAATTTGAATTTTTAAAGGGAATCTATACATTAAATTTCAAAATACCTCGAGTTATTGAACAAAGATTATATCTTATCGATACAGGCAAGCCTGTTGAGAAGACGTCAGATATGGTCAACTATATCGGAAAAGCATATAATAAAAATCCTAAAAAATATGAAAGGATAATGAACGAAATTGAAAAAACAACGAAAAGAATGGTTATAAGTATCGTTAAGAAGGATGCGGAGTTTTTTTCTCAGCAGTTACGTCAAAATCAGTCGCTTCTTACTGATTTAGGTGTTGTTTCTGAAAAGGCACAAAAATTACTAAACGATATATCAGTATTTGCAGTTGGGAAGATAACAGGCGCAGGCGGAATTAAAAGTGGGGCAGGATTTGCGCTATGTTTTGTAAATGATGAAAGAGGATTTGCGCAATATTGCGAAAAACATTCTATTTCGATAATCAAATTTAATCAATCGCATGAAGGAGTAAAAAAACTATGAAAAAAATAACGGTTTCAGCACCTGGAAAATTAATTTTATTTGGAGAACACGCTGTGGTCTATGGCGCTCCATGCATTGTCACAGCAGTAAACAAACGTATCCATGTGCAAATAGAATATGCCGAAGGTAATGAAGATATTTTAGAAACTCCAAAAGTTAATAATCTTAACTTTGTCCATCATACAATCGAAAAATTTAAACGATCATATAATATTAAAAATTGGTTAAAAATAACCACATCATCGGATTTTAATGACAGAATTGGACTTGGATCATCCTCTGCGGTAACAGCGGCTCTGGCCAAAGGTCTTTCGGAGTTTTTTTCGGTTCCACTTACTGATAAAGAATTATTTAACTTTTGTTATGAAATTATTTTAGATATTCAAAAAAGAGGATCAGGCGCAGATCTTGCTGCATCGATATTTGGAGGAACGCAGTATTTTGTATCAGGAGGAAAGGTTATAGAACACACCTCAGTAGAAGACATTCCCTTAGTCGTAGGATATTCAGGGCATAAAGCTGACACAGCATCTCTTCTTAAAATAGTTGCAGATAAATATATATTGAATAAGGATACTATTGATAAAATTTTTCATGAAATCCAATTGATTACTGATAAAGCTAAAATCGAACTTGAGAAAGAGGAGCTGAATAACGTAGGTACGCTGATGACTGAAAATCACTTATTGTTAAAGAGACTTGGAGTAAGTACACAAATGCTTGATGCAATGGTTGAGTCTGCCATTGGCGCAGGCGCATATGGCGCGAAATTGTCAGGAGCTGGCGGTGGGGATTGTATCATTGCTCTTATTGACGAAAAGCATCGTTCAACGGTCGAAAAAGCAATTAAAAAGGTCGGAGGCGAACCTTTTTTGTTAGAAACACAGGCCGAAGGAGTGAGGCTAGAATTATCATAAGCTATGCCACTTGATGATCGTAAAGAAATATTTGTTGTTGTTGATTCGGATGATAATATTATCGATTATCGAAGCCGATATGAATGTCATCATGACAAGAACCTCATTCATCGAGCAGCAGATATCGTATTATTTAATGACAAAGGAAATATTCTTATGCAAAAAAGAAGCACTCGTAAGGATACGTTTCCTCTCTTTTATACGATTTCAGCTTCAGGGCATGTCGGCAAAGGTGAGAGTTATGAAGAAGCTGCGTACCGAGAACTTTTGGAAGAAATTGGAATTAAAACCAAGCTTGAATTCAAAGGAACATTTCTTTCATCAATTCCTCGTGAAACAGAAATGGCAGCTGTTTTTGTTGGAAAATATGACAAGAGTGATTTCGTACTTGACGAAGATGAGGTCGAATCGGTTGCTTTTTTTAGTATTGATGAAATCATAAATATGATTGAAAAATTAACCCCGGGTTGTATCAACACATTAAAATACATGAAAATTTTATGAAAACAATGAAAGCCACAGCTATTGCCCCATCCAATATTGCGTTCACAAAATATTGGGGAAAGAGAGAGGGTGAGGAAAATCTTCGTTTGCCAGTGAATGGGAGCATTTCGATGAATTTGAGTAATATGCTTACTACGACAACGGTAGAATTTAATGAGGATTTTACTGAGGATAGTGTAATTTTGAAAAACGAAGTAATAGGACAGAGAGAAAAAGAAAAAGTTGTACATCATCTTGACAGGATAAGGTTGTTGGCAAAAACGGATTCGAGGGTTCGCGTAGTTACGGTCTACAATTTTCCGATCGGTGCGGGTTTATCGTCATCGGCATCTGGATTTGCCGCATTAACATTAGCCGCAACGCGTGCAATTGAATTAAAACTCTCACAGAAAGAACTCTCAATGCTCGCACGTCAAGGATCAGGGTCAGCATGCAGATCTATTCCTGACGGATTTGTCGAGTGGCTTGACGGAGATTCAAGTGAAACGTCATATGCGGTTTCATTATTCAAACCGGATTACTGGGACATTGTTGATATTGTAGTGATTGTTAATAACGGGAGAAAAAAAGTTCCAACAACAGAAGGAATGAAGCTTGCGAAGACAAGTCCTTTATTCAACCATCGTCTTACCAACATGAAAAACAAAAATATATTATGTAAAAAATATATTGAAGAAAAAAAATTTACCGCCTTTGGGGAGCTCATTGAGGCCGAAACGCTAGAAATGCATTCAGTCATCATGACATCA
>Ga0155718_130_pt3 | contig 14240 bp, 12 predicted proteins | sample RifCSPlowO2_01_FD_107374 | JGI IMG/M metagenome (GOLD analysis project Ga0155718, IMG submission 107374) | Candidatus Roizmanbacteria bacterium RIFCSPLOWO2_01_FULL_38_11 | reverse complement strand
CTTCTCCAACGTGCGAAAATTCCAGTTGATAGCATTCTATGTCGAGTTTTTTCTTCTAGAGCAAGCTCTCCGTCCTCAAATTCACCTTCTAGATCGCCAAAATAGTCCTCAAGAATATTTTTTAACATAACAGACGACATCGAAACCGCATAGGCATTCACTATTACAAATAGTGGCCTGTCAGATAAAATTTTTCTACAATTATCCATTAGCTTCGGGAAGTCTCTACTGAAGTTCCAGACCTCACCTTTTGGACCGTGACCGTAGACTGGAGGATCCATGATGATTCCATCGTATTTTGTACCCCGTTTTATCTCACGTTCAGTAAATTTAAGCGCATCGTCAACGATAATGCGGATCGGCTTATCAGCTAAGCCAGAAGCCGCTTGATTCTCTCTGAACCACGTCATCGCAGGCTTTGAAGCATCAAGGTGGGTTACCTGAGCTCCGGCTTGTGCTGCGATAAGTGTTGCTCCACCAGTGTATCCAAAAAGGTTTAAAAGTCTAGGCTGTCCAGATACTCCCTTTAGAATATCCTGCATCCAGCTCCAATGCTGAATCTGCTCTGGGAATATTCCCACGTGTTTAAAGGGAGTTAGGCGTAAAACAAGCGTGAGACCCATGCATCGAACCAGCCATTTTCCAGGAAAATCATTTTTATGAATCCAACGACCTTTGTCATCCTGAGTCTTTTGAAACCTCGCATCAACCTTCCAATCCTGCATTGGCGTATGAGGCTTCCAGATCGCCTGTGGATCAGGTCGTGATAAAACATATTTTCCAAATCGCTCCAAACGATAGCCATCACCTGAGTCTAGCAATGCATAATCGTCCCATCTAGACGTTGAAAGAAGTACCATCCCCACATTATAATACGGTATGCTCACAATATTTGGTGGAAATAACACATCTGAGGCACGTAAGAAGCTCATTGAATACCGCGAAACACTTATTGCGGAGAACTACGAGGTATATGATCTTCATACTGACGTTAAGGAGCTTCCAAAAAAAATAGAAGAAACCTCATCTCTTTTCACGACAAAAAGAGCTTTTTTTATCGAAAATGTGCTTTCAAAAAAAGTCAATAGAGATGTGCTAAAAGAAATTAAGACTGATAACCAAACGCAAATTGTTATCTGGGATGAAAGCATCGCAGCTCGCGATATAAAGAAATACTTTGCAAAGGCAAAAATTATTTCAGTTGATCTGCCTGAAACAATTTGGAAGCTTCTGGATATAATTGCTTCAGGAAAAAAGATTCAGACGATCAATATACTTAAAAAATTAGCCGATTCGGTCGATGAGCAAATGATTTTATATATGGTACAGCGACGAGCTAAGGAACTTATTCTGGCAAAAAAAAATATGCTTGACCCAAAACTGCAATCCTGGCAACGATCCAAGTTGCAACAGCAGGCGCTATCATGGAATGAAGAAACGTTATTCCAATTTTATGATAAACTATTCGATATTGAAAAAGGAGTAAAAACAAGTAAGCTCATTTACTCAATTACCCAAGCTTTAGAAGTTGTTTTTTGTTTCTATCTATAACTATGTCAATTCCTGCCCATATTTTTAAAAGCTATGATATCCGCGGAATTGTTCCGGATGAAATTAACAAGGAGAATATTTATGGAATTGCTCAAGCAGTTCTAGGCTATATTCAAAGGAAATTAGGAAAAACAAATATTACGATTGCTGTTGGTAAGGATATGAGATTATCTGCTCCAACGCTTTATCCTATTTTTAAAAAGGCTTTAGTCGATGGAGGTGCTACGATTATTGATAACGGACTTGTCTCAACGCCTACCTTCTATTTCTCAGTTCTTCATCTAAGGACTGATGCTGGAATCCAGCTTACAGCATCACATAACCCGCCTCAGTATAGTGGAATGAAGATGGTAATCCGTGACGGGGACGGCCTAGTCAAAATTGGTAAGGGTACGGGCATGGACGAAATCCAAAAGTCAGCCTTAGAGGGGATTGTGATAAAGGAAAAGGGCGGTAGTGAGAAGAAACATGAGGGTATCATGGATGAGGAGATTAAATATGCCTGCGAGCTGGTAAGTATGGACGGCATCAAAGCCCTTAAGGTTGTTGCCGATCCAGCTAATGCGATGGGAATCACCTATATTGATGCATTATTCAAAAAACTACCATGTGAATTAGTAAAGATGAATTTTGAGCTTGATGGAACGTTCCCATCGCATGAACCAAATCCTTTGGTTTTTGAAAATTTAAGGGATCTTCAGAAGAAAGTCATTGAGGAAAAGGCCGACCTTGGAATTGCACCAGATGGAGATGGGGATAGAATGTTTTTCATTGATGAAAAGGGTCAGATTATTCAGGCATCCTATATTACAGCAATTGTCTCCCGCGAGCTTCTGAGGCGTTTTCCAGGAGAGAAAATTCTCTTTGACATCCGTTATATTATGACACCAAAAAAGATTATTGAAGAGCTTGGAGGTTCATGGGATATTACAAAAGTAGGGCACGCATTTATTACTCAAAAGATTCATGAAACTAACGCTCTATTTGGTGGAGAATCTTCTGCGCATTACTTTTTTAGATATACTGGTGGAGCCGAGTCGCAGCTTTTAATGATCCTTCTTATTCTTAAAATAATGTCAAAGTCGGGAAAAAAGCTGTCCGAGCTCGTAGAAGAGGTAAAGAGGAGCAGTGAATCAGGGGAAATCAACTTCGTTACGGATAATGCTCAAGATATTCTTAACGTACTTAAAGAAACCTACCATGATGCTGAAATTTCGATGCTTGACGGCATTTCAATTGAATACCCAGACTGGAGGTGTAATGTCCGTACATCAAACACAGAACCTCTCTTAAGACTAAATCTCGAAGCCATAAATGATGTCGCGGTGAAGAAACGAGTTAAGGAGGTAACATCGCTCATTCTCAAGCAAGGTGCAAGGATACATTGAAATACTATTATATGGATAACGACGTGCTCAACGAAAACACTTTAAGGAATCTGCAAGGTTTCGCAGAGAAGACCGCTATAAAGGCTGGAAAGATTCTTATTGAATATCAAAATAAGATCTCAATTAAGGTGCAGAAGGATGTCCAGGATTTTGCGACGAATGCAGATTATGCTTCAGAAAAATACATCCTTGAGCAGATTCGCTCTCATTTTCCAGACCATTCAATACTGTCAGAGGAATCTGGCTCTGAGACTCAATCGTCTGATTATAGATGGGTCATCGACCCGCTAGATGGCACATCCAACTACGCAAGCACCCTCATGATGCAACGATACTATGCTGTCCAAATTTCGCTTGATTACAACAAGAATGTTATGATTGGCGTTGTATATCAGCCAGAGAGCGGCATGATGATTTCTGCAATAAAAGGAAAAGGGTTTCATAATCTCAATCATCCGATATTACACGTCGACGATATAACAGATCTAAGTAAATGCAGGGTATATCTTCGTGACGCAAAAAAACAGATGGGTTACAACAATATTACAAAGTACTTACAGCTTGAAAGGCATCTCATTACCTATTCATACAGAGCTCAAGGAATTCATGAAATGCCAATTGGATTTATGGCAATTGGTACGGGTTCGGCTCAAGGGTATATCCTTCCTGCAACGAAGGGATACGACATTAAATGGTGGGATGTTGCTCCACATATTTTATTTGTAGAAGAAGCAGGAGGAATCGTGACGGATTTTACAGGAGCAAAAATTAACTCAGACAATTTAGGTAAAGGAATTATTGCTTCAAATGGGAAAATTCATGGTAAACTAATATCACTTGGTAAAAATTTTTATTCTAAATAGAACATGGATCTTGATAATGTCTCCTCAATGACAAAGCTCGATTCACAAAACATGCGCGGGTCAATTACCGAACTTCCTCTCCAAATAGAACAAATATGGCAGGAGGTACAAGAGATGACCGTTGACATGAAACTATTTGAGGACATCGACAACATTGTCTTTGTAGCGATGGGAGGTTCGGGTCTAGGTGCGCATATTGCACAGACAATTTTTGGCAACGCTCTCCCATGCTCTTACCAGGTTGTCAATGATTATTCGCTTCCTCAGTATGTTGACGAGGATACGCTTGTCTTTCTACAAAGCTATTCCGGGAACACCGAAGAAGTCATTAATGCGCTCGGTCAGGCTATAAAAAAGACCAAGCAGGTCATTGTGATATCTGCTGGCGGAAAACTTGAAGAGCTTGCTAAGAAGCACAATCTTATTCACGTAAAAATTAACCCTATTCATAATCCAAGCAACCAACCAAGGATGGGGATTGGATACTCAGTTTTTTCATGCCTTGCGATGCTCAATAAATTAAACCTTATTCACGTTGATTCAAGCGAAATACGCAAAATTATTGATCTTTTGCAGCTAAATAACTCAGTTTGTGGCATTGAAGCACCGCTCCCATCAAATCCTGCAAAGCTTTTTGCTGAAAAAATTAAGGGCAGGATGCCTATTCTTGTGGCTGGTGAATTTCTTGTTGGAACAGCTCATACGATTTGTAATCAGATAAATGAGAATGCAAAGTCAATGGCAATCTACTACCCACTTCCTGAAATGAACCATCATCTACTTGAAGCATTAAGAGAGCCGGATGAATTTAGCCAGCGCTCGTTGTTCGTCTGTTTTAATTCACAGCTATACTCAGAAAAAATCTCAGCTCGTCTCGCATTAACGAAAGAATCGATCTTAGGACAGGGTTATATAGTAGAAATGATTGAGCCAAAGGGCGAAACAAAACTCCAACAAACTGCTCATCTTCTTCATTTCGGAGCATATGCTGGCTATTATTTAGCAATGCTGTATGAAATTGATCCTTCACCAATTATCCAGGTCGAATCGTTTAAGAAAAAATTATAACTTTATCTTCTCTTGCATATCCCAGTCATTTCTTACTATACTGATTGTGTACTATGAAAAAATATATTCTTTGGTTTGAGGAAATTGACAAAAACGATACGGCCATTGTTGGCGGAAAAGGCGCGAATCTTGGAGAAATGATAAATTCAGATTTTCCTGTGCCATATGGATTTGTTCTTACCGCTCAGGCGTACTTCTACGTTATTTACGAGAATAACCTTGAGAGAGAGATTAAGCATTACCTTTCGGTCATCAATTTTGAGAATCCAAAAGAGTTGCATGATGGGTCGGAAGCTATTAGACGCCTTATTCTAAGTGCTCATATTCCAAAAGACCTGCTAAGTGATATTCACCACTATTATGCTCATCTAGGTTCAAATGAAGCTAAGATATATAGGAAAGGAACACTACACCAGGTTGTTAAACATGTTGTCTCGACATATAAGGCCCCGGTTGTTGCCGTGAGGTCATCTGCGACAGCTGAGGACTTACCAGAAGCTTCATTTGCAGGTCAGCAAGAAACATTTCTTAATGTTTTTGGAGAACACCAGCTCGTGCAGAAGGTCAAGGAATGTTGGGCATCACTTTTTACTGAAAGAGCAATGTACTACAGATATCAAAAGAAATTTGATCACCTGAAGGTTGGATTAGCAGCAGTTGTCCAAAGAATGATTGAATCTGAAAAATCTGGAATTGCCTTTTCTATTGATCCAGTTACTAATAACAGAAAAACGATTACCATTGAAGCGATTTATGGTCTTGGAGAATATATTGTTGGTGGAACGGTAACGCCAGACCACTATGAGGTTGCAAAGGATACCTTCTCTATCCTAAAAAAGGAAATAAAGCTTCAGAAGGTTAAGCTCGTAAAAGACTCAAAAGGCAATAAGGAGGTCGTGTTAACTAAATCCATTGGTGAACATCAAAAGCTTGATGACTCTCAGATTGTCGAACTTGCAAAAGTCGTAAAGTCAATTGAAGATCACTACGGTTTTCCTCAGGATATTGAGTGGTCGTTTGAGAAAGGAAAAATATATATTGTCCAGTCTCGTCCCATCACGACAATGAAGGTTAAAAACGTAACGGCGGAAGCCTCTGAGGCAAAAGTTTCCTCTCAAAAAGTATTAGTTAAGGGAGCCCCTGCATCGCCAGGGATAGGAATAGGCGCACCTGTTATTATTCTGTCTCCAAATGAAATATATAAAATTCAAAAAGGAGATGTTCTCGTTGCTCCAATGACCGATCCTGACTATGTTCCGGCTATGAAAAAGGCATCAGCAATTGTTACGGAGCTTGGTGGTCGGACGTCACACGCGGCAATTGTCTCAAGAGAACTTGGCATTCCTGCGATCGTAGGAGCGGATGGAGCAACAAAAATCCTTAAGGATCACAAAGAGATAACCGTTAATGGGACGTCTGGTGAAGTATATAAAGGAAGACTTGAAATTTTTGAGAGCAAGGAAAAGAAAAAACCCCTCACAAAAAGCTCTATGAAAACTCTCACAAAAATTTATCTTAATCTTGCACAGGTCGATGAAGCACAAAAGCGTTCTGAGCTAAATGTTGATGGTGTTGGCTTATTAAGAGCTGAGTTCATGATGGCTGACATAGGGATTCATCCTAAGAAAATTATTAAAGATGGTAAACAGGAATACTTTATTAAAAAACTTACTCAAAACCTTCTGAAAGTTGTGAAGCCTTTTTCTCCAAGGCCAGTTGTCTATCGGGCAACTGATTTCAAGACGAACGAATATCGCAATTTAAAGGGTGGAGCGGATTATGAGCCTCATGAGGAGAACCCAATGATTGGATTCAGAGGAGCCTCAAGATACGTTGTATGGAAGGATGTATTTGATATGGAGCTGGAAGCCGTCAAGCGGGTAAGAGAACAGGGATATACAAATCTTCACCTTATGATTCCATTTATCCGCATACCCATTGAGCTTGTTCAGATAAAGTCAATCATTCGTGAACATGGGCTTGATCTTCACCCGAGTTTCAAGCTGTGGATTATGGTTGAGGTCCCTTCAACAGTTCTTCTTCTTGAAGACTTTATCAAGATTGGCATAGATGGTGTCTCAATTGGGACAAACGACTTGACAATGCTTATCCTTGGAGTCGATCGAGACAATCACGAGGTATCATACATATATTCAGAGCTTAATCCTGCGGTAGAATGGGCCCTAGAAAAAATTGTAACAACATGTCGAAAACACGGAGTCACCGTTTCAGTATGCGGACAAGCACCTTCCGATTACCCTGATCTTGCTGAGAAGCTTGTCCGGTGGGGAGCTACGAGTCTTTCGCTTAATGCTGATGCAATCGATCGAACTCGCTTGCTTATTCACAATGTTGAGAAGCATCTATGGCACGAATTAAAAAAATAACTGCAAGGGAAATACTTGATTCTCGAGGAGTTCCAACGCTAGAAGGAAAACTTGTTACCGACAATGGTATCAAGGTATATGCAAACGTCTCTTCTGGGGAATCCCTTGGACGGCATGAGGGAATTGAGCTTCGAGATAATGATCGCTCACGTTATGGGGGGCTTGGAGTGCTCAAAGCAATGGCATATATTAATCAGTCGATAGGGCCAAAACTTGAAGGCGTCGAGGTTAATAAGCTGGAGGAAATCGATAACTGGCTTCTTAAAGCAGATGGTGATGAGCGGTATGCTCGACTTGGCGTTAATACCATCATGACCATTTCGCAGCTCGTTCTTAAGGCAGCTGCCGTTGATGCAGATCTTGCTCTGTATGAATTTATTAATAAAGTATATAACGATAAATTTAATCAACACATTACTCTCGATAGACTCCCTACGGCTATTTATAACATGATCAATGGTGGAAGCCATGGAACGAAAAATCTTGACTTTCAGGAGTTTCATATTGTTCCTTCGACATCTACATTGTTTTCTGATTCGCTTCAGCTTGCAATTGAAGCGTATAGTGGGCTCAAATACCTTTTCTATGAAAGAAATGCAGACGTATCGGTTTCAGAGGAAGGTGGATTTACTCCTAATCTGTTTACCAACACGGAAGCATTGGAAATAATTAAGGAAGTGCTTTTATCCAAGAAAATGACATTAGGAGTTGAGGTCTTTACGGGCATAGACTGTGCTCCAGCATATTTCTTTAAGGATAACCACTATGGGATTAAAGATAAAGGAAACCCGCTTACTCCAAAGGAGTATATGGAATTTATTATTGAAGCGGTAAATAAATATAACATGCTTATTCTTGAAGATCCATTTGATGAGGAGGACTATCAGTCGTGGACTAAACTTACAGCTGAGATTGGAAAGCAAACGTATGTTGTTGCTGACGATTTTGTTGCTGGAAATCTCAAACGGCTGCAAAAAGCCGTCGAGCAGAATGCGTGTAACTCGGTGCTTTTAAAGTCAAATCAAGTAGCAACTATGTCAGAGATGCTTCGACTCATAGCTGAGGCCAAAAAATCTCAAATCAAAGTGATCATTTCACACAGGCTTGGAGAGACGAACGATTCATTAGTTGCTGATTTAGCCGTTGGTGTTCAGGCAGACTTTGTTAAATTTGGCTCACCCGCCCGTGGCGAAAGAATTGCTAAGTACAATAGACTTTTAAATATTGAGTATAAGCTCGATCAAAAAAGCAAAGAAGTTAAGCCTGCTAAGAGTTGATTTTAATTTTATGAAGGGAGCTATCCTGATTGTTCTAGATGGTTTAGGTGTTGCTCTACCGGGGCCAGGTAATGCTTATTTTATCGCTGATCCGCCCCATCTTAAGTCATATTTTCTAACATATCCTCATACGCAACTAAAGGCATCAGGAGAGGCAGTTGGACTCCCTGCAGATGAGGTCGGAAGCACTGAGGTGGGACACGTCAACCTTGGAGCCGGTAGAATTGTGTACCAGAGCCTTCCTCGAATTAATTTGAGTATCGCCGATGGGTCCTTTTTTAAGAATGAGGCCTTTATAGGAGCAACTGAGCACGTAAAACGTACCAAGGGCGTGTTGCATTTTATTGGTCTTCTTGGTGGGGGGACAGTACATGCCAGTACTGCCCATCTTCATGCTCTCCTTTTTCTATGTAAAGAAAATAAAATTGACCGCGTGTGTATTCATGTAATTACTGATGGAAGAGATTCTCCACCACAAGCAGCAAGCACTTATCTTGAAGATCTTCAAAGCAAGCTCGATCAGCTTGGCATCGGAAAAATTGCAACAGTTATGGGTCGATACTACGCAATGGATAGGGATAGACGATGGGATAGAGTTGAGAAGGCATACTCATGTATGACTAAAGGTGGTCAGAACGTCGCACAAACATGGCAGGAAACCATTGATAATGCATATAAACAAGGTATCACAGACGAATTCATAGAGCCGACAAATATTCTTGGCGATGCTCAGAAACCAGTCCTTATTCAGCAAAACGATTCTGTTATTTTCTACAATTTTAGAATCGATCGTCCACGAGAGCTTACAAAAGCATTTGTTTTAGATAATTTTGAGTCAGATGGCAACAAATTAGCCTTCGATCCATATGCTGTTAAATACTCAAGCAAGCATAACATCGATGTTCCTCAGGAGTCTCTGATGCCTCCATTTCATCGAGGCGACAAGATTCCAAATATCTACTTCGTTACGATGACCGAATATGAGAAAGATCTTCCTGTTAAGGTAGCTTTTCCTCCTCATATTGTTAAACTTCCACTCGGACGAGTCATTTCGGAAGGTGGATATCCGCAGTTACGTATGGCCGAAAGTGAGAAAGAGCGCTTCGTAACATACTATTTTAACGGACTAAGGGAATCTCCATTCCCTCTGGAGGACCATCTCATTGTTCCTTCTCCAAAAGTTCCTACGTATGACCTAAAACCAGAAATGTCGGCATTAGAGATTTCAGATTCGCTCATGCATAAGATACGGACAGGAGTGTATAAATTTATTCTTGTAAACTTCGCTAATCCCGACATGGTAGGCCATACCGGAAACCTTCAGGCTGCTGTTAAGGCTGTCTCATGTATAGACGAGTGTCTTGACAAAATTGTTCGTGAAGCTCTTCTCCAGGATTATATTATCTTTATTACCGCTGACCACGGAAACGTTGAAGAAATGCTTGACCCAAAGACTGGAGGGATATCTACTGAACACTCTGCAAACCTTGTTCCTTTTCTAGCAATAAGTAATGAATGGAAAGGTAAAAACATTACGCTGCAATCAGGTATATTGGCCGATGTTGCACCTACGCTGCTTTCAGCCTTAGGAATTCAAAAGCCAGTTGAGATGACAGGAAGAAACTTGCTCAATGAGCTCCAATCTTAGATACAACCTCACTTGCCTGGTGAGTTCCTGCCTCAAGACTTTTCTGAACGTCTTTTGTTGAATGATATCTCACGAGAAACCCAGCAGAGAAAGCGTCTCCAGCTCCCGTTGTGTCAATGACTTTGTTTATCTTCTTTGGAGGTTGATGAAAGATGTCTTTTGCTGTGTAAGCATGGCTTCCTTTTGAGCCGTCAGTAATGATAAGTATGCAATCATTCCTACCAATTGCAGCTAAATGACTCTTTGATAAATCAAGTTTCTCTGGGTCTTTCTTTATGAGCTCCGCAAATTCATATCGATTGAGAATAATGATATCGGCGCTATCAAGGAGCGGACGCATTGCGGAAAGGCCCCTTCGGCAATCCTTTGATCCTAAATTAAGTGCAATAGTATTCTCATCGCTTTTCACTTTATTTAGAAGATGCGCGCGCTCAGGAATAGATATGTCTGGAAGGTTTCCCATAAAAACAACTGCAGATTTCTGAATTCGCTCAAGCGTGTATGTAGACACCTCAATATGGTCCTTTTTATCACTGTATTTAATAATTGTTCTTTCTCCCTTTGGAGAAAGCAGAATGGTTGATACGCTCATATATTGTCTGTCGAAATAAAGAAATTCTGTAGAAACCGTTTTGCGTGTTAATGTTTGTACAATGAAGTTCTTCAGACCGCTTTCTCCTACTTTTGCAACAACCGCTACATTCATTCCCATTGTTGAGGCATGAATTGCGACGTTTGCCCCGCTTCCACCGATGCTGTGATGGAATGTATCCGCGTAGTATTTACCTCCACAAGCAAGGCTAAATCGACTTTTCTCAATCGAAAGTGATTCTCCTTGGTAATATAGGTCGATCGTAATATCTCCAATTGTCACAAAATCATACATATCTATATAGTACAAATCGAACCATGATTATTCAACTCCGGATAAGTTTGACATAAAATTGCTTTTTATCTACACTGATAATATGCATCACATTATCCATAAAGATAAGGAAAATCTTCAAAAAGCTCATCTAAAGGACTATGAGAAAATGAGAAGAGGATTTTCATACGAAGATCATGTTCATGAGCTTGTCTGGTTTGAGAAGGATAAAATAAACGCAGCATACAATGCTATTACAAAAAACGCATACTCGCCAAGAAGAAATAAGGTTGCATTATACTTTGAGTCAGCCGATGGAATAAAAGAAAAATACACATTTCTTGAGATAGAGGAGCTTTCGAATCAAATAGGTAACTATCTACGAGATTTAGGCATTGATAAAGGCGACAGAGCCTTTATTTTTTTGCCAAGAGTTCCCGTATTATACTTTGCATTTATTGGAATATTAAAGATTGGTGCCGTCGCAGGAACTTTATTCTCAGCGTTTGGCCCTCAGGCCCTCTTTGATCGATTATTACAATCACAAGCTCGAATCCTCATTACAACAAAAGAAATGGGAGAGCGAGTTAAATCAATTCGACACAAGCTTCCACACCTTCAAAAAATTGTCTATATTGACAGCGATTTCTGGACTAAGGTGAAAAAATGCGATGTAGAGCTTCATATTGCCCAGACTCACGAAGATGATGATGCGTTTATGTTGTATACATCTGGAACGACAGGGAGGCCCAAAGGCGTTGTTCATGCTCACAAAGCAATTGTTCACGAATACTTAACCGCTCGATGGGTATTGGATATTCATGAAGAGGACGTGTACTGGTGTACAGCCGATCCTGGATGGGTAACGGGCATTGCGTATGAAATACTCGGAACGTGGGCTAATGGGGCATCTACGATCGTCTACGAGGGTCGTTTTGATCCTTCTGTATGGTATCGGATTATTGATGAGTATAATGTGAGCGTTTGGTATTCAGCTCCTACAGCAATCCGAATGCTCGCTGCTGAAAAACCAGCGCTTTTAAGAGATTTTAATTTTTCAAGTCTTCGGCATTTGGCCAGTGTCGGAGAGCCACTTAATCCAGAAGTAATTGAGTGGAGCCTAAGAGCATTTGGTCTACCTTTTCATGACAACTATTTTCAGACTGAAACAGGTGGCATTATGATTGCAAACTATCCTTCCCTACCGATTAGGCCGGGAAGTATGGGGAAGCCGTTTCCAGGAATCAAGGTTCATATTTTAGATAAGGATAATCGATCCTGCGGTGTTAGAAAGATTGGAAAGCTTACATTTGAACCCAATTGGCCATCGTTGATGAAAAAAATCTGGAGGAGGCACCTAAAATATCTAAGCTATTTTATTAAAATGCAACCATCTGGAAAAACTGTCTATGTGACAGGAGATTTAGCCTACCTTGACGAGGATGGATATGTATGGTTTATAGGAAGAGACGATGATGTTATTAAAACTGCCGGAGAGCGCGTCGGGCCATTTGAGGTCGAATCGGCACTCATTACTCATCCTGACGTCGTTGAGGCAGGAGTCATTGGAAAGCCGGATGAAATGAGAGGGGAGATTATTAAAGCATTTGTTGTATTGCAAAAGGGAGTGAGAGGAACGGATCATAAGAAAGCTGAGATCTCAGCATATGTAAAGAAAAATTTGGCTGGACATGCGTATCCAAGAGAAATTGAGTTTGTAGACAAACTTCCAAAAACCCGTTCAGGTAAAATTATGCGGCGCATTCTTAAGGCAAAAGAGCTTGGATTGCCTGTTGGAGACACCTCTACGCTTGAGGAATATTAAAAATGAATATTGACAATTTTAGCAAACAGAAGTATACTATAGGCATATGTCAGAGCTACTTCATAGAATCTTTCATGCCGACGATGATCCAGACGTACTAGGTTCTATAAAATCAGCTGCTCCTTATTTTCTTGACGGCAATGTTGTTTTACAGGCCACGTCTGTTGACGAAGCTTTAGCGATGATTCCTGATGCCTTAATCGAGGCTGATGCTGATCTTGCAATTATTGATGGAGATTTTATTGAACCCGATGGGGTGAGCAGAAGGAATGGTCATGAAATTGCAAGTGCAATCAGAAAGTCGGGCCTACCAGTGGCAATTCTTTCATTAAGCGCGTCATCACAAGACTGGGGAGATGAAAACGCATCAAAACGTGACTGTCTTGATGTGTGGGCCGAAGCTATTAAACGTCTATTTGCTAAATAACACTACAGTAAGTTCTCCTTTATACTTCCTTCCAAGCAGATCCTTGACTGTTCCTCGAGCTATCTCCTCAAATTTCTTTGTCATTTCACGACAAATACACACCTGAGCAGTCGGCATAATTTCGTTGATAATTTGAAGTGTTTTGTCAATTCTCTCAGCGGATTCATAAAATACAATAACCCCCTCGTACTGACCCAAAATCTTCTTTACAGCTTGTTCTTTTTTGGGAAGGAAACCAAGAAAAATTACCGGTTCCTTACCTGAGTACCCAGATAATGCCAATGCTGTGGTAAGCGCAGAAGGGCCAGGGACAACAGTATAAGGAATGTTGTTTTTAATAACCTGTTGCAGAAGGAAGCTTCCCGGATCGGAAATAAGCGGCACACCCGCCTCGGACACAAGCGCAACCTGAGTATTATTTTCTAGAAGCTTTAGAATATACGGAGTTTGTTCAAATTCATTTTGATCGTGAAAAGGAATGATTTTCTGCTCAGGAATCGCCGAAAACTTAAAAAGCTCTAGAATCCTTTTATAATAGCTACTAAAGGAACGCGTATCTTCAACCAAAATTACATTTGCCTCAGATAAGGTTTTTGCAGCCCGATAGGTCGTATCATTAATATTACCGATTGCTGTCCCAACAATGTAAAGCATTATTTTACAAAAGAATAGCGGCTAATCCTAAAAAGACAAAGAATCCAAGTACGTCAGTGGCTGTAGTTATAAAAATTGTCGCAGATGATGCCGGATCCTTACCGATCTGTTTCATAATGAGCGGAATAACTGTGCCAAAGAATGACGCCACGACAAGATTTGTTACCATGGCAATGCCCAATATCATCGCCACGAGCAAATTTCTGTTCACAATCATGACAACTGAAGCAACTATAGCTCCATTAATAACGCCGTTGATAAACCCCGACATTAATTCATTTCTCAAC
>Ga0155718_102_pt1 | contig 14364 bp, 16 predicted proteins | sample RifCSPlowO2_01_FD_107374 | JGI IMG/M metagenome (GOLD analysis project Ga0155718, IMG submission 107374) | Candidatus Roizmanbacteria bacterium RIFCSPLOWO2_01_FULL_38_11 | reverse complement strand
AAGAATAATACGCAGGTATGTGCTAAATAGCAGGAAGAAGAGTCTAAAGGAGACATACAGGAGGGTGAGAAAAATACCAAGTCCTAATATTAAATGAGGCATGAGAATGAAGCCAAGAATCGAAAGAATTGTTACACCAATTCCATGTGTAAGTAGGTTAAGAATTCCCGGAATAAGACCTGTGTGTTTGACTTCGCCACCAACAGAACCAATTAAAGCCACTCCTGCTTGACCTCCAACCTCAACTTCTCCAAACTTATCTACTGTTTTATCCATCCATCCCATTAATCTTCCTCCTACAAAATATACCGTAAGAATTGCACTGATCGTTCGTATAATCCCTTGAAAGAGGCCTCCGAAGATATCCATGAGATTTTGAGGAATAGTGAAAAAGATGTCCCAAATATTCATAGCTCCAGAAGCATTTACACTTGAAATCATGCCAGGTATATCACTTGGTCCGGCCATATAGTACTTTCCGATGAGTTGATCAGGAATAAGATTAAGCTCAGGGATATTTCCTATTGTAAGGATCATTATGGCAATAATAATATACATTAAGTCAATGAGAAAACCCGCAATAGGGAATGAAAAAGCGATAAGAATCATAGAAGTAATAATCTTAGGAAGAGCATTTTCAATTGATATGACTGTCTGAGGGTTGATCTTCATACGGAACATGATCATAAATCCTATTGAAATGAGCAGAAGGACGAGAAAAAGATACGCAACGTTTCTGAACTGCTTCCAAATGCCCATGAGCGGTCTAATACTTGCAAATCCTATTCCTTCGGCCGCGTAAGTTTTTGGTATGAATCCGGCATTTTTTAATGAATCCCCAATGTATTGAACTCCGGATGATGGTGGATTCATAAGGGGATACATAAATAGGCCTGCAGCTTGGTTTGCAAGGCTTTTTTGGAAGTCTCGATCGATATCTTTTGGATTGTTGGTACAGAACATCCCGCTGAATCGGCACGATGCTACTCGATAGTAATATACAAGTTCCTTTTCTGCTGGATTCAAATTTTTATTATCAAATTGCTCATACATTTTCTTTTCTTTAGCTCGAAGATCTTCCTGCAGTTTGCTTGATCGTTGTTGAGGTTTTTCTGAGAAATAGTTAAAAAAGCTTATGACAGTAACAATAACAGCAATAAAAAGAATAACTCTTGATATATATACAAAAAGTTTTTGAATAAGTGAAACGAAAAAAGCAATGACGTGCATAATTCATTTTAGTCATAACGCGTAGGATAAGTCAATTGTATATGAGGGTTATTTATAGACGATTTCAAGCGATTCAATTTGTGTATCTTTCAACCCTAGGTTTTTGAGCCATTTCATGAATTCCTCTTTGCTTTGGCTTTGGTCACCATTTAAAGTAACATTGAATCGGTAATATCCACCATTATCACGGATAAGTTCTTCTGTGATTGAAAAAAAGTCGTTTTTAAATGGGCACTTATTTGCCAAATACACATCCGGATAGTTTTTGAGAGCGAATTCATCTGTTTTCTTCACATCGTCAAGTTTTTTTGAATAATCTTCAACATATCTCGTTGGATCAACCGGAAGTGTTATTGAGAGCGTTGGAAAATTTCCTCTTTGAGATGTTGTAGGTTGTCTAAGCAACGACGTAGGAGATACTCTTGTTGTTCTCGTCATATCTTGAGGTTGTTCTTGTGAAGAAGGTTTTCGCAATCGCGCGGTGATAAACGTAATCAAAAAGACTAGAAGGAGCAATATTATCGATATTATTGCGATAAGTTTGTTTCGTGTCATGGTTTTGAGAGCCATCCTGCTAGGCCGGGCGTATTTACAGGGTAACTTTTATATCTGATACATCCGTCACATCCTCTATTTGCCTCAACAACTTCAATAATATCATCTGTTGCCCGAACGATATAGGCAATATGCCCATCACTTCCATCTGTCCATACTGCCATGTCCCCTGCTTTTGGTGGATCCCCATTAGTCTTATTTTGGAATTTGAATCCTCCATGGTCTCCTGCTCGTGATGCTGCATTTCCGGTTGTTGAGTAGTTCTCTCCCGTTGTAGCTGCATACACGGCTTTTACAAACCCAACACATTGAAGATACGGATTAAGATGATATCTTGCCATAGCGGCAACATTGAGAATAATTTGCTGTTTCACGAGGTCGTCGTTTTTAGTTCCTAAATTGAGTCCTTTCATACACTCATCAGCGTTAGCAACTGTTATCCTTCCTCCACAGTTTTGAATGATGTAGTTCGTCACGTCTATTGCTGGTTGGACATCCGGATTATCTGGAGTTATGGTGATAGGATCTGTTTGAGGGTTATCTTGACCAAAAATTGGAGGAGCATCGCCTTGGTCATCTTTATACTCTTCAAGTTCGCTGTCGAGATCTCCTTCTGGAATGACGTTCTGGAGATCTTTAAGCATTTCTTGATATTGAAAGTCTCCTGTATTGCTGAAACTGATATAAGATTTCTTCTTCTTGTCAGGGCAGGCCTGTCCCGTATCATATACTGTCTGATACAAAATTTTGTTAGAATCGCTTATCCGTATTTCTACACGACCACAGTCAATGCTTTGATGAGTAATCTTGGAGGTGGTATTTCGAGCATCAAGAACGACCTTCTGGTGTGCCAGCGTATATTTAAAATCAGAGTTAAACTTGTGGTCATCGCATTCCTTAGTACTCGCGCCTTTTATTCCGGAACTTTCTGAGCACCAATTGACCTTATACTCAGTGGTAATTGGCTCTTTGAAGTAGTTTTTAACAGAATATACTCCTCTCCATTCCCATACATTATTAGTATTTATTGGAGCTGAGATATTAATGAAGCTGATATTTATATCCTCATCAGCCGCTTGTGATGGGGCGCTTATTCGATGAGTAAGGTCAATTCCAACATATCCTACAGAAAGAATAAAAAGAAATAAAAATGGAAGAACTCTTTTAAATATTTGCTTATTTTGAAGCATATGACAATTGTAACAAATCTATGTCAATTTTCCTCTTTCCTTTGCAACCTTCATGTTGGCTCTCATCAGTTCGTCAAATGACGTTCCTGCGTCAACCCACCAGCCTTCCATTACCTCGCAATGGAGCGTTCCTTCCTGTAGATATTTGTTATTAAGATCAGTTACTTCGAGCTCTCCCCGAGCACTGGGATTTAGTTCGCGTATGTATTGGAACGCACGGTGGTCATACATATAAATTCCTGTCTGTGCGAGGTCAGATTTAGGTTTGGCTGGTTTTTCCTCAATTGAAAGCACTTTACCATCGTTATCAATCTCAACCACGCCATATTGTCCTGATTCAGTCGGCATTTTTTTTGCAAAAACAAAAGCTCCTTTTTCAAGCTTATCAAACTTCTCAGCTGCTATTTTGAGCGAATGGCTAAAAATGTTATCACCTAATATGACAAGAAATTTTTCTTTTCCTACAAAATCCTCTCCAAGGAGAATTGCTTCAGAAATACCGCCTGGCTTATCTTGAATCGCATATGAAATTCTCAGTCCAAATTCCGCTCCTGACTTGAGAAGACTGATAAAATGTCCGCAGTGGTCTGGTGAGCTTGTGATTAAAACATCTTTAACTCCAGCCTCTGCCATCGATTCAAGAGCATAAAAAATCATTGGTTTATCATAGATCGGGAGCAAGTGTTTATTGGTCACATATGTAAGAGGTCTAAGCCGTGTAGCCATCCCTCCTGCAAGAATAATCCCCTTCATAATTCCTTTACTCTTACGTTAAACGGATAACAGCATCTGTAAGAGTATAAGCGCAAGGCCGCCTATAAGAATATATTCTAACACAACTTTGAGGTGGAGTGTTTGATCACGCATATGGTGAATAATGCCCCAAAGTATGTAGTAAAGGATAAAAAGGGCAGAGACGATAAATTGCTTCATATGTTGCCCTTTAAATATTGAAAGAAAAAGAAGAAATGCCCCTCCAGAAATGGCTAAGAGCAGATACTCAATAACTTCATGGGTTGTATATCGATGCTCCCTTTTATACATCATATGATAAGGCCTTTAGTAATAATGAGAACTCCTACAATAATAATTACCAAGAAGAGGAAATGAGCGATATTCTTTCCAGAAATCCGAATAATGTTAAGACGACGAGCAACAATAAAATCGATCACGATAATCAACGTCAGAATAAGAAGGATGACCAGCGTTGAACTAAATGAGACCTTGTCGATATTGAAGATAACATTTTGAGCAGGTTTCGTTTGGTTGATTGCAATATTCCCAGAATAATAATTCTGAATCGTTTTTTCCGCAAGATCATTTTTCTCCTGCATTGAAGAAGGGCTCGGCGGTGGAGGACTCAGTTTTGAGGCTGGTTTCAGTTTTTCGTTTATCTCTTCAGCTTGAGCCGTCCTAACAATTGGGTTTGCCTGCGAGAGTTCTTTCCCAAACATTTGAACAACGAGCGTGATCTCTTCACCGTTGAGGACACCGTTCATAACAGCAAAACCAACTTCGTTATACTCTGGGCGCACGATATTTGCAGCGTGGGTCGGGGATTGCATCCAGGCTTGGACAACCCCATCACTAAACATGAATCCTTGAGCAAGGTTTTCCCCAGCGTATTCATACTTATAACCGGATTCAGTAATGAAGCTCCATGGAGCCTTTCCATCCGATGGTCGGTAATGAGCCCAGTAATTATTTGAGAGCATGTCTTGAGCCTTGTTCTGAGCGGCCCGAGCGAGGAGATCATTATATTTCAAAGTAGAAAGACCCTTGCTTGTCCTTTGTTCGTTTGTTTTCTCAAACAATTTTTCAATGGTAATATCTGTTGCATAACCTAAGATTGCCGTTTTTTGCTGATTAACAAAAAAAGCCATCAGAAGAGCTACTGCAATCATTCCGGTGAGAAAATCAATATGGAGGCCTTTTGCTCGAAAGTTATTTCTTTCCGATGGTACGGCAAGGTGATGCAATAAACTAAGAATTTTATTCATACTACCATATTAGCATCTTGCTCAAGAATTTCAATCGAGCGGAATTCCATTTAATGTTAAAAAAAACAGACATTGTTGACATGGCGCCTGTATCGATAAGCATATCTCTCAATGAGCCTTGACGTGTTGGCACAAACGATTGATGAACTTCATCTGATATTGAATACATAATTCCAATAACAAGCGCAAGTGCGATCTTGGATTTACGATTTATCTTAGCGGTCTGGTTTACAGCCCTTAAAAGGAGTATGTAAAGAATGGAATATTCAATCACATGCAGAGTCTTAAAAAAGAGAAAGTTGAGAACATGCTCATCACTCACTGTTATTCTTTGTCTTGAGGAGAGCAGAAAGATAATCCCCATCCATAGTATTGCTGGGAGCCACTGCCGCATCTTGTAAGGAATACTCTTTTTCATTTTTGTATTTATTTATTTGTACTTTAATACTATATAGAAAAGAAACAGTTGAAGCAAATACAGCCCACGCAAGTAGACTTAACATAATGTTTGCGAATGTATTTGTCTGCTCAATGGTAATTACGTTCTCATGAGAAGAGATTTTCGTTTTTTGGCTCATTATTCGTAGTGCATGTTTTTTGTTGAACGAAAGAGGTTTTTTTACCGGACTTATCGGTAAAGTTTTTCCTGATTTTATTTCTGAAGAAGTAACTGTTTGATTAAAACCAGTTGGAGAGATAGATTCTATTGAAGCCATTTCTTCAGGAACATCATTATCGTTTGATGTCAGAGGATCTGACGAAGTAGGCGTTTCGGTTTCGTTTGCTGTTGGACTGGTGACGGCTTTAAAACAGGAAAGTTCGTTGGAAGCATTTTTAGTAATAATACTTGTCTTCTTCCAATAAGTTTCATTATCTACACATCTTGTTAAACTAACCTGACTATCAAGACTGTCTTCATATATAATTTTATCGACGATAAATCCGGTGCTGTCTTTCAAAATGATTGTATCTCCAGTATTGTTTAGAACTCCTGAGGATGTAGCAATGCTGTATTTTTTTGGATCGATGAAGACGCTATTCAAAATAAGTTTCTTTCCAGAAGAGTCAACTAATGAGTACATGCTCAGATCTACGATAGAATCTCCGTTATTATATAGTTCGACCCATTCGAAGTTGCTTTGGTCTGGAGCTGGATAGATTTCGTTAATGAGAATACTAGCAAACGTCGAATGCACATAAAGAAAGAAGATAATGAAACAGATCCCAATTTTTCTCATCGGAAAAGTTTACAGTAGAGAAATTAAGCAAATCTAAGATGGACGTGGTCAAGGTATCTACTTGATGTATTTTGATGTTGCGAGATGATTTCCGATAAACCCGATAAACATTCCGAAAATGACCGTGATGAGATAGCTGAAAATAATATACTCAAGACTTGGTGGGAATACATATAGATTGTATCCAGTTAGGTTATAAAAACTCAATCGAGGAATTCCGCTTAGGTAAGATGATAGAAACGGATTAAAATATGCAAAAAGACCATAGAAAATCAGGAAAGCAGTAGTTCCGCTTGTGAATCCAAAGAATAACCCCTCAAGAATAAAAGGTTTTCTAACATAGCCTTGGGACGCTCCAATAAGTTGCAGTACTTCAATTTCTTCCCGTTTGACAGAAATTTTAAATGCCGCAGTTGTGAGTAATACGATAATTGATATCAAAATAAGAAAAGCCAATATTCCTATTGATACTCTTCTGAGAATTGTAGTAAGAATGACGAGCCGGTCAACGATATCTTTCTGATAATTAACCTCGTCGATGTTTTTCTGGTGCTTTAAAAACTCAGCAATTTCTTTTAAATAAATGGGTTTTTTTGCAAAGACTTCGATAGATGCGGGGAGAATGTTTTCAGAAACCATTTCGAGCAACAAAGGATTATCCTTATTAAGTTCTTTATAAATCTTCAGAGCATTTTTTTGTGAAACATAGTTAACTGATGTTGTTTTACCGGTTTTTTCAATATTTGTTTTAATTTGCAAAATATCTTTCTCTTTTGAATCAACATTAAAATAGGCTATTACTTGAGGACGTGTCTCTACATATGACAGCACTCCGTAAAAAAAAGATGTCATGGTAAAAAAGAAGAGCGACAAAAAAAGTGTAAAAAAAAGAATCATGAATGATCCAAGAGATTGATATGGAGTTCGTTTAATAGATGTTAATATATCTTTCATAGTTCGTATTTTCCTGAACGTTTATCACCGACGATTCCTCCGTCTTTAAGGGTAATGACTCTTTTTTTAAAACTATTCACAATATCAACGTTATGGGTTGCGATAATGATAGTACGTGATTCCTCGAGTTTTTTAAATATCTTCATAATCTCCCAGGTTGTTTTTGGATCCAAATTACCTGTCGGCTCATCTGCAATGATAGTGTTGCGGTTTCCCACAATCGCTCGTGCTATCGCAACGCGCTGAAGTTCTCCCGCAGAGAGCTGGATAGGAAACATGAGTTTCTTATCGGAAAGACTTACGAGGCCCAGTACTTCTTCAACCTCGTTTTTAATAGTATTTTTAGGTGAGTTAATAATTTTAAGAGCTATTGCAATATTTTCGAAAACATTTTTATCAAAAAGAATTTTGAAATCTTGAAATACGACCCCAGTCGATCGTCTCAACTTTTGTGTATCCTTGAATTTTTTATTTGTAATATCGACATTGTCGATAATAATTGATCCCGAGGTCGGGATAATCTGTCTTAGAATCATTCTAAGAATCGTTGTTTTCCCAGCTCCTGATGGACCAACCAAAAAAAGGAACTCGTTATCATTAATCTGAAATGTAACATTGTCAAGGGCGGTTGTCCCAGAAGAATATTTCTTTGTAACTTCGTCAAAAATGATCATGAAAGGAATCGAAAATAGAAAATTTCCAACTATTTAAGTACTTCGACGTATCCGACGTCCATTAGCCACCCTACGTTCTGAGAAGCAAACGTTTCTCCGTGAACTCGCACCTTCTTTCCGACATACTCAGATAGATCTACAGTACTTGACGTAAGATATGCATTTTGGTCTTCTCCTCCAGGTCTATCCAAATGGAAGTTTCCTTCACCGCTTTTGTGGCCTCCCTCTCTCAGTACGCCTTCAGCAGAATCTTTAAATGTTTTTTTATCACTAATCCCTGCAGTTTCAATAACTTTTGCATTTTCAAGCTCATTCTGAGAAGCTTCTTTGCCTGAACCTTTTCCTTGAGCGCCAAGTACATAATTGATTGCAAATCCTGATGCTACTCCAGCAATAATAACGAGTATAAAGATCGTAAAGGTTTTTTTCATACTAAGGTCCCCGACAGGTTTTTCAACTGGTAATGTATGGATTAGATTTTGATCCTGACCATTCTCTGTGACTTTTTCCATACGTAAAGGATATCAAATATTTTTTTTTGACGCAATACGAGAGCCATTTAATAGTACAGATGATATTCGTACCACTCTTACGAATAAGACGAAAACATTTTTAAATAACTTTCAATGAAGCCTTTCAGCTCGCCGTCAAGCACAGCGTCGGGATTCTTATCTTCGTAACTTGTTCTAAGATCCTTAACAAGTTTATAGGGATGGAGAACATACGAACGTATCTGAAGCCCCCATGAAGCTTGCTTAGGTCCTTTAAATGTCGCAAGTTTCTTCTCACGCTCTTCCTCTTCTTTCTGCCAGAGCTTACCTCTAAGCATTTGAAGGGCGATTTCTCGATTTTGTTCCTGTTTTCGCTCTCGTTGACATGTAACAACAATCCCCGTTGGCCTATGGATAAGCCTAACAGCCGTAGACACTTTATTAACGTTTTGCCCACCATGTCCCCCAGACCTAAAAAATTGCCATTCAAGATCGTCTTCGTTAACGGGAACTTCTTTATCATCGATAACAGGAATAACTTCAACAAGTGCAAAAGAAGTTTGCCGCAGTGCATTCGCATTAAATGGAGACAGCCTCACAAGGCGGTGTACGCCTGCTTCTGCTTTAAGATAACCATATGCACGCTTACCCTTAATACTGAGGGTAATGCTTTTGATTCCAGCTTCTTCTCCTTCGACGATATCGATCATTTCCCATTTATAATTATTTTTTTCACAAAATCGCGTATACATGCGATAAAGCATACTTGTCCAATCCATCGCTTCGGTTCCACCTTGACCCGCATGAATTGAAAGAAGAACAGGCCTGGAGTCATAATCGCCTGAGAAATAAAGTTCAATTTCGTACTCATTTAATAACTTCTCAAGCTCATTTAGCTCATTTTCATCCAAATAGAGCTCCATCATTTCAACATTTTCGATGGTATCCTTAAGATCAACAATTTCTTTTGAAATTTCACTTGCCTTTTCATGTTCATTCCAAAAACCTTCTTCGTAGGTTTTTTTCTCAAGCTCGACAAGTTTGTCCTTGAGCTTGCTGATATTTATTTTCTCTTTTAGATTTTTAAATCGATGTTCAAGTTCTGCTTTTTTTTCGTCCATATGGGTATTATACAGGCTGGATTGATCTGATAGGAAGGAAGCGTGCTGGAATTCATCTCAAAACCCAATTCTAGCAGATTCTGTCAGAACCTCCACCCAAAAAATACTGACACAGCTGCGTATTTTTTGGGTATGGCCCTCCGGTTCTGCCACCTGCATGTATATGGTAGGTTTTGAGATGAATTCTATTCGAAGTCTGTTCCGATGATAATGACGATGTCTGCGGTTTCGTCTTTGTCCAATTCGGTTGACTTTCCGATTTTTACATGATCTGTAAGGTCTTTTTGAATGAGAGAAAATATCGCTTTTTCGTTTCCTTTAATGCGAACTTCAGTTTTTGTATAGTCGAAGCTGTCTGCATTATCCGTTATGATATCAGAATAGCCAGCTTCAAGAAGAATTTCTTTTACGTCATTTGCCTTTCCTTTTGTTCCAGATCCATTAAGAACTTGAATTTTGAGCTTTTCTTTCTGAATAGAAGGAGTAGGTGATGCTTTGGGTTTTGGTGTTGGTTTTGTTGTAGGAGTAACTTTTTTCACAGATTGTTTCATAAATGAGAGATCTATTTTACTCTTTGAGAGTCGAGATCCTGCGAAAATGATTCCGAACGAGATAATAAATGAAATGACAAACATCAGTACTGTCTTTAATGAGAAAATTTCTGATGCGATATTAAATTGAGGTGGTTTAAAGGTTAATTTTTTTCCATTTCCATGATTTTTTTCAGATTTCATTAGTGTAAAATCTTTTTGTTCTTGAGAAAATATAAAAGCACCAAGACACACATCATACGTTAGGATGGAAAACGTATGATTTTCAGCTGTAATGAGCATTTTAAGATAGTCCTGATAAAAATTATCCAGAATTTTTTCAAGAGGGTTTGTCCATGCTCCAACTTCCTTTGTAAAGAGATCTTGTCTAACTTTTTTTGATTCTTCTCCAGAAAGTATTAGACGATTGATTTTAATACTCTCATTTTGGAGCGCATCAACAGTCTTTTTTAATGAAGCTTTAATATTTGACTCAAAAGCATAAGATGTATTTCGAGCCAATCCAAATGAGTCAAATAAATATCCAAAAGCAGATTCTGTCCCGTATGAAACATATAAAATATTTTCAGTTTTTTCTTTTCTTAGGGTTTTTTGGAACAAAGTATAGTAAGAAAGCGTCTCCGGAATAATTTTTACGATCTTCAGTTGAAGTAACTGAAATATTTCAGTGAGACGTTGGTGCAAATCCTTAGGAAGTGAGTAAAAAGAAGCAATGGTTTCAGTGCTTTGTGAGCTCAAAATATAGTCATAGTACTCGTCTTGTATGTCGATATTGAGTTCCTGCCGAGCCTTATCTTTAATAAATGGAACAATGGCCGTATCTGAGATGTCTTTAGGTATTGCAAATCGAAGAAAGGAAAATAGCTCTTGAGGCAATATAACAGTTACCTCTTTTTCAGTTATTTGCAAAGGTTGGGCAGAGGTAAGCCCTTCTTTTATTGCACTTGCTATGACATCGACATTAGCCAAATTTTTGTTATCAATGAGCTGTGAAGAATGCGTTTTTGCAAAATATGAAAGCGAGTATTGTCCTAGAAGCGCTTTTGTTAATGCGAGAATTTTAATCTGATTCCGGTTCAGATATAAGTAGATCATACTATTATAATAGTTCTCCTTACGGGAAATTACAAGCTTTTTGATATAGGTTCGAGCTTAGCGGAATAATATTCCAACACCGAAGGCAATTGATGATGAAATCAGCCCAACAAATAACGTTTCAGAAACTGAACGGAAGAAGTTAAGCTGAGTCACTTTCCATCGCAAAAACCCAAGCGTAAAAAGAGCACAGACTGAAAATGTGATTGAAACAAGGAAGAGGTTAGATTGAAAATTGTTAATAAACAAATATGGGATAAGAGGAATAAGTCCAAAAATAATAAACGACAGAAATGTAACTAATGCTGTTAAAAATGGGTTTTCATTTTCAGGATTTGGCATTTCGAGTTCATCTTTCATCATAAATTCTGTCCAATAGTCTTGATTTTTCATATAGATAAGCGTGAGCGTTGTTGCATCCTTTTCCGAAAAACCCTTGTTTTTTAAAATCTCAATGGTCTCGAATTTCTCCATTTCAGGTGCATGCATGATCTCGTGCTGTTCCTTATTTTTTTCGGACGTATATACATCTTGATCTGCTCTAACCGACAAAAAACTACCTAGTGCCATTGATGCTCCATCTCCAAATAGATTTGCGAATCCAAAGATGACAACAGTGATAATTGGGATTGTCATGGCAAGATCGCTAGACTGTGCTCCGGTAAAACCCGAGACTACTGCAAACGTGGTAACAATACCATCAATGCCACCATATACGATTTCCTTTAAATATATCGATAACGGAGAAATCCTATGCTCTTTTGCGAGATGATCTTTGAGGAAGTGACTTTTATGTGTGGTCATAACTATACATTAAATTTTTTTAATTCCTTTGTCAATTCAAATAACGGTAATCCAACAACATTAGAATAATCTCCTTCAATTTTTTCGACAAAAATTGCTCCTTTTCCTTGAATTCCATATGCTCCAGCCTTATCAAGAGGTTCTCCTGTTGCAATATAACGGTGAATTTCCTCATCAGTCATTTCTTTCATAAAAACTTTTGTTTCGACTGATTTTGTGATTAATATTCCAGTTGAACTATCCAGAATGGTGAATCCTGTAATAACGATATGGATATTGCCGCTCAGCATTTTTAGGATTTTTCGAGCATCTATAGCGTTCTTTGGCTTACCTAATATTTCGTCTTCGAATACAATAAGTGTATCTGCAGCAATAATCAGAGCATTTTTCTCTGTTTTAGCTACGACGTTTGCCTTTAACTGCGAAAGTTTTTCTGCAAGAGTATGGGGCTCAATATGAACGTCGAGAGCTTCTTTGATATTGCTTTTAACAACCTTAAATGTCAGACCGATTTGCTCTAGGAGCTTTTTTCTTCGAGGAGAAGCTGATGCAAGGATGATAGTTCCCATTACTTCTTAGAGTCCAAGTACTATGAAACCAACGCTCATTTTCATAGAGGAAATTATAGCAGGTTTTATGCAGTAATGAGGCTTTATTAAAAAGGATTCTCCTACCAATTTGGCATAAGTTGTGCCAAGATTAGCAAGTATTGATAGGGAGAATCAAAGATTTCGATTTGTGAAAAAGTTAATGCTGTGCTATAATCATTGATTATGTCAGAGAATCCAAATGCGACAATGGATCGTATCCTTGAAGAATCCGAACGGAAAATTGAAGAAGTAACTGCTAGGTATCTATCTACGGCATTGGCTATTTTATATAATAAAGGAGTTCCTGTCGATCCATCAACTCTACAGAGAATGTTTCAGGAATCTGACGAGATTGGTGAAAGGTCGTCTGCAATGCCTTCGGTAGTGAGGTTATTTTTTGATCCAACTAATTGCGATGTGTATGACGCTGCGTTCAGAGAAGTTTCCGTCTTGGGGATAAATCAAGAAGTAGATACGGAACACATTGCAGGCACTTTTGAATTCATACGGTTACTTCATTTACAATGTCCTAATCCAGGTCGTCATCAGACGACGTAATTAAAGAGCGTTCTTATTGTAGACTTTAAATTTATTCTTCGACAAGCTGTCCTAAGTCGTCCATCGTAAGTTGCTCTTGCGGACCTTCGTCAGGCTTTCCATACTCTCCGAGAGGATCGCTTCCTTGTATAGAAACAACATCCGGTCTTTCAATAATGCTAACCCATTCAGCGATAGCTGCTCGGACTGTCGCGATTGTACCTATTCGTTCTGTTTGCCCAGGAAGATCTGGACAAGATTCATTTTCGAGACGAACGAGAGCAGCAATAATTTTTGAAGTAATATCGGTTGTTGGATCCTCGAGTAATTTTTCAATCAAATGTTGAAAACCAAGGCTGACCCTGTTGTCTTGGATGGCAGCGAGTACTTGTTCACGGGTAACTGCTGAAAGATCAACATCTGTCTCACGTTCGCGTGTCATATGAGCTATAGTATACCATTATTGGTGGTGCTTTTGTATCATTTTTCCTATAGCAACAGTCTTAAACCTCTTTTCTGTTAATGTTATTTGATCACTTTATAATGCAGTTGGATGGTACTATTTTCAACCTTTTTACTTAGAAGTTTAAGTTCGCATTCTGTGTCTATTGGTTGAAAGAGAGGAATACCTTTGCCTAAAAGGTAAGGCTCTATATCAAGATATATCTCATCGATAAAGTTGGCTTTTAAAAAAGCTGTATTCAATTGTGACCCGCCTGCGATCATAATTTGGTTAATATTCTTGTTCTTTAATTTTTTAACAAAGGTTGCTGGGTCTTCATTTGTAGCTTTAATATTAGGAGCTTTAAGGTCTATTTTTGAATGGGTAAAGATATAGTATTGACATTCTTTTTGAAATTCGTCTTTTGGCATGAGCTCATATGTTTTTCTCCCAACCACCACAATATTTGATTCTCGAATCTTGTTAAGATAGTTTTCCCATGACCCCTCCTACAACCAACTAACATCGTCATTTTCTCCTGCAATGTACCCATTGACGCTCATGGCTAAATAGAGAACTACTTTCATACATCTATTCTAGCAGGTCAAGCATTTTTACCCAATAAAAACCATGGAGAATAGATTTATCTGAAGAAAAATTGAGAATCAAGAACTAAAGATTGCGTTGAAAAATGCTCATCGAAATCAAGATCCTCAAAATAAATGGGTAGTTTTTCATCTTTGTACAAGAGTCTAAGTCCAACGTCATCACTTATTGCGTACGATATCTCTCTAGAGAAATATGGCATCCCTGGTTTTATCAAAAGACACAGTGGTTCTTTACTATTTCTGAAGTATATGTTCGTATTATCTGGCTTTTGGGGATAATTTTT
>Ga0155718_129_pt1 | contig 15152 bp, 13 predicted proteins | sample RifCSPlowO2_01_FD_107374 | JGI IMG/M metagenome (GOLD analysis project Ga0155718, IMG submission 107374) | Candidatus Roizmanbacteria bacterium RIFCSPLOWO2_01_FULL_38_11 | reverse complement strand
AGTCCAAACTAAGTATATACCTTATTGACATACCAGTATGAATGCGGTAATATATCTGTATAAACGCCTCGTCCATGCGCAAGCCCGACGAGGTTTTTTTTGCTATAATCGCTTCATGAAGTCACGCACAATCCTTCTCATAGATGGCGAGAACTTTCTCCATAAAGTCAAAGAAGTTCTCAAAGAAGCTAAAGTTGGTGATAAGCGAGCCAATCTTTCTAGAATTAATATTAACTCTTTACTTGAAAAATCTCTTGAGGAATTCAGTATATCAAGGAAATTATTTTATGCGGCAAAACTGCACTTTAACCCAGAAACTGAGGCGAAATCAAAAGAGTTGATTCTGCAGCAAAGATATCTCAAGACACAACTTACAAAACATAAATTTAAATTCATTATCGGAGGAAACGTTCGCTCTCAAAAGGTGGGAAATAAAGTCATATTTCGAGAAAAAGGAGTTGATGTGAAAATTGCAGTCGATATGGTTAGCTTTGCAGTTGATAAGGAAGCTCAGACGATTATTCTCTGTAGTTCTGACTCTGATTTACAGCCTGCAGTCCAGGAAGCAAAAAGACGAGGCATCAAGGTTGTATATCTAGGTTTTGGTCGTAATCCAAATAAAGGTCTTACTTACACAACCGATAAAACGATTCTTTTTAGAGATTTGGAAGTGTTAGAGGCCTGTGGATTAAAATGATCTGAGTTCGAAACGGGTCCACCCAGTCCTCTCAAATTACTTCTGGAGCCTTAGGATAGGCTGTTGTTTTACCTTTATCTTCAAGTAACAAAATCAGTCGCATCTTCTGGATATAGAAAGTCAATCGTATCTACGATTTCTCTATCTTCTGGTGGAGTTGGGTTAAATAAAGCTCTTCGTTCAGGTCTGATTTGATCAAGTGTAGCCCTACCAAGAACGGTAGTAAAAAACCAAAGATTCTTCACATTATTTCCTCCTTGAATAAATCTAAATCCTAATTCGCGAGCTGAATTATGAAGTCTACTATAGAAAGATTTTCCAACTCCTTGCTTATGTAATGACTTTCTATCTAAATATTTTCCTACAATCATTCTACGATTATCAGCAGTGCTTATGGAAATATGATTGGTCACGTGGTCGCTAAGCTGTAATCTTCCATTTTCTACTAATTCAGGATGCGCTAGGTGGTAAAGATCGATACCGTCGGGTGGCTCTGAAGGAACGAAGACGAATGGTTGTCCGTCGTTTCCTGCCTGTTCTCGAGCATCAGTTTCACGTTTTTTTTCCTCTTCCAAAAATGCTTCTAAAAGCTTCATGTCTGTAATAGGTTCAGCTTTGTGCTCAAGTACAAAAGCCTCTATTTTTTGAGCTGTTTGTTCAAGTAAGAGAATATCTACTTCGGAAGGCCTATCTGATAATTCCAATACCCTTTGAGGTATTAGAAGATATCTGAGTGCAGATATGGGCATGTCAAGATGCATTGAATTACGTGGATCACTAATCCAAGCTTCAAATGCTTCACGATCAGCTTTTACTATTGTATCAATTTCTTGTGCTTTGTTTGCTTCATCAGCCCGAGGAATATCAATCATTACTTCTTCTTCATCGGCCCCGTCATTAGGAACTGTATCCATTTTTTCTTAAAATCTTGGTAAGTGGCTTAATTATATAAAATGTTTCTAAATGATTTAATTATGTTTTGCCTCGAACCTACTTAAGAAGTATTTCCGACTTAACGATTGAACCATTCGCAGCACTCATATACAATCATTATAATCATGAGCGTCACTCTTCAGGCTATACGATTTGTTGTAAACCGAGCATTTAAAGCTGCTCCGTTCCTATTCTCAGTTTATATTACTGCAAACGTTCTACTCGCGTTCACCAACATTTTAAACATTTTTATTTTCAAAGAAATTATAGATTCAGCTAATCAAAACAGCACAATCCTTGGTCTGACCATCCTTGCGCTAATCTGCATGAGATTGTTGATCGAAATTCTTAGTAAAGTAGTAGGGAGATATGCGGAATACATCTGGTATGTATGGGATATTAAACAACTCTATGTTAATTATACAGACTTCCTAAAAAAACTCTCCTCATTTGATTTGGCAAACTTTGAAAATGCTGAAACACATGATCTTATCTGGCGAGCCTTTAACCGCTTTCAATGGCACGTTCGATATTACCTAGATATGTTTATTAAGCTTGTATCAAAGATTGTCGAATTATCGGCCTCAGTTATAATTTTTGCTGTCGCTTCCCCGCTCAGTGCGCTTTTTATTGTGATTGCCAATATCATTCCAATCTATGTTCGGTCAGTTCTTGGAGGTCAGAATTTTAATATCTATAAAGCTGATTCAGAAACGGTCAGAAAATATGAATATCTTCATAGCATGGCGGTAAATAGAGAAACACTTATGGAGCTTAAACAATTTCAAGGATTTGACTTCCTAAAGGAACGTCTGTTTTCCTTATATAATTCGTTTACAGGAAGACAAATGAAACAGTACAAAAAGCAATGGATATGGCTCACATTTGTCGACATGCTCCCAATAATGGCCATCTTTAGTTTTTTACTTACTATCGTTGACCAACTCCAAACAGGTCATATCTCAACCGGAGTTTTCGTATTTCTTTTTACCAACATATTTATATTCTCAAATGCTCTCGGGCAGTTGAGTGGTTACCTTGCCGCATTAACCTCAGATGGACATTTCATGTTTGATGTTATTAATTTCTTTAACGTAAAGCAAAATATTATTTTTCCTAAGTTGTCACAGCAAGGAAAGAAAGATTTATGGCAAAAATTACAAAAACCAATTATTGTTGTTAAAAACGTTTCCTTTAAATATCCCAATTCGGAAAAGGAAGTGCTCAAAAATATTAATCTATCCATTCCTTATGGGCAAAATATTGCCCTTATCGGAGAGAATGGAGCTGGAAAAACTACATTAATCAAATTACTTTTAAGAATTTACGATCCTACAGAAGGTCAAATACTCATAAACGGAGTCGATCTTAAAGAAATACCAGAGGAATTATTTTTCAAGCTTTACTCAACCCTCTTCCAGTCATTTGGAAGATTCTATCTTACCATTCGTGAAAACCTACGGCTTGCATCTGGTGAGAAACTTGAGGATGAGGAATATATAAAAGCATTAAAACTCTCCAGTGCATGGAATTATGTAAAGGATTTTCCTAAGACTCTTGATCAGCAGTTAGGACCAACATACAAAGATGGGGTTGATCTATCTGGAGGTCAATGGCAGCAGCTGGCAATAGCAAGAGCATTAATTCGAAAAGCCCCAATGCTTATTTTAGATGAGCCAACAAGCGCGATTGATGCAAAAGCTGAAACAGAAATTTTTGACAAACTCAATAGGGAGACAAGAGAAAATACGCTTTTTTTTATTTCTCATCGGTTTTCAACCATTAAGGACGCTGAACGGATATTAGTTTTAGACAATGGTAAGATCGTTGAGGATGGTAGTCATGACGTATTAATGAAAAATGAGGGTAAATACGCAAGACTATATAAATTACAGGCACAACGCTATCATAGGGAAGAAGAGTAAGCATTAAGAAAGGTTAAGCTTTTCTTTTACATTTATGGTATGATATATGGGAGGACTTCTTAACTGCGTGAATCTACAGTTTGGAACACTTCATATTATGGATCATATTTTTTTTCAAATTAAAAAAGCGAGAGGGGGTGTTATATATGCAAAAAAATAAACTATTTATAGGTGGATTGCCATGGTCTGTGACCAACGATACACTTAGAGAGCTCTTTTCTCAATATGGAGAAATTACAGAAGCGATCATTATTACTGATAGAGATTCAGGACGATCAAAAGGTTTTGGTTTCGTAACATTTGCTAACGAAGCAGATGCTCAGAAAGCACTTGAGATGGATGGAAAGGAAGTGGAAGGAAGAAAGATTATTGTTAATATCGCAAAACCTCGAGAAGATCGAAACTAATCAAAATACGTTGTGTTTTGTAGGAGATGATATCGGCCTGGCGGTTCAATATATGATATTACGTCCGGCCGGTACGCTCTTTTTATATTAGGAGCCAGGCTTTGCGAAAGTTACAAGCATTTTTTTACCTTCGATTATTGTCTGGTCCATAGAAGCTATCGCTTTCTTAGCATCTCCAGTTCTAAAAAAGGTAATATATCCAAAGCCCTTTGATTGGTATGTATGCCGATCGGTCACAATCGTTGCTTCCGTGATTTTGCCGAACTGGGCAAACATGGCTTTGAAACTCTCATTGATAAGATCGAGCGGGAGGCTTCCTACGAAGACTTTGTTCTCTTCAATCTTTCTCTGCATACATACAGTCTACCATATTTACATGTGATATATGACAGTAGACAGTACCAGATTATTGTGAAGTTCTATTTCCGAGGTTTTAAAATAGAGTCAAATATTTTTTGGAATATGTTCTTTTGCTTTGGTTTCGCAAGATCAGTTTTAGGCTCTACAACAGCGTATCGCTCCTGTTTCTGAATTTTTTCCTGTTTCTTTATGTCTTTTATAACCTCAGATTTCTCAGTCTTAAAGGGAACAATGTCAGAGCTTATATTACCAAAGCCTGCGACGGCCATATAGTAGCCTTTTGTGATGGTTAAAGCACCCACTGTCTTATTCTTCATATCAAGAACACTTGTCGGGAGTATTCTCCATGTTTTTCCTTCATCAGCAGAGTAGGCAATCTTCATGGATTTTTCAGGCAGTTTGCCAAGCTGATTGGTGTTATACCTGATTGCGATAATTGATGGTTTTAGTGGGTCTACAATTTTAGCATCATTGAAAAACGATCTAAACCAAAGATCATATATATGAGAAACTTGCCAGTATGAGCCAAAATGATGAGGATGCTTTTTGGTGTGAATTGTGCTGCTTAGATAACTATCCCAGGGAAGCGTTCCAGGCTCAACAATCATGATAACGTCATCGGCAGTTAGAACACCACCGCTCTTGGCCAAAAGTTGTGCACTTTTTACCGAAGATGAGCTTGATGAGGATGACGAAGATGATGAGGATGACGAGCTGGACGACGTACTCCTTTTACCTGCTGAAAAGGGAGCGAAGTCTGTAAAGTGGTTAATAGTGATGGTAATAGTATTATTGTCTGTATCAATTGAAGTATTATCGGCTGTCTTCCATGCGTTTGTCGTTGTGTCCCAATAGCCCGCCAATAAGTCGTCTTCAGTTATTCCCAGAGCGGTAAGGGTGGCTTCAGAATACGGCATCACAATAGTAACATTAGAATTAAAGGTTGAAGTAATCTCGGATCCATTACTGTCTAAAGCGGTAATATCATAGCCAATGTTCACGGGCGTTGCAAGGCTTTGATTTGGAAGCTGGGCCTTTGCGGTAACAGTAACGGTGACAGTTCCGGAGGATGCCAATGCCCCTGCTGGAATATTGATCGTTGTCCCGTCTGATAACGTAATCGTTTTCTGATTAGTTGCTGTATAGGTAACCGTTGTGGAGTCAGGCATTGATCCTGAATTGCTTAGACTAAGATTAAGGCTGTTACTGCCGGCCGTCGGTGAGACAACGCTCTCGTTGGACCGTATAAATGAGGTTTTGGATACATCATACATCGCTCTTATATGCCAGTTTGTTCCGCTTGAAACGGATAGCGAGTAGTTTCCATTGCTGTCAGCTGTAGTACCTGAATAGCCACCTGCTTCACTCCAGCCTGTTACGAAGGCAGGCTTTGGAGTATCTCCCTGCTTTACTGTCCCGGCAATCGTAGCATCAGCGTTTGTGAATTGTAGGTTAACTGTTGAGGTTCCGCCGCTTGTAGGGGTAGCTGCAACCCTGCTTGGATTTATATAGGAATACGAAGGTGGGACAAATGTCTGCACATAATACGTTGTGCCTGAAGGGACCTTTGCAGAATATGCCCCAGTAGAGTCAGTCATTGTTCCCTGATTAAACATGGATTCACGACTAAATGATCCTGCCGTATCATTAGACCTTGTATCAATAGATACCCAAGCACCAGCTAAACCATCCCCACCAGGGTCTTTGATGGTTCCGCTTATTGTAGCGTCGTTCTTCTTGACAATAATATTCTTGGTCTGCGTAAGTGAACCGCCTGAAATAGTTACTTTATTGTTTGATGGAGGTTGTCTTAAATACGTATTGCTCTCACCATCTGTTAATGAAGGATCAATCCAGTAGCCAATGTACCAATCACCCGGACATACCTGCATTGAATACGATCCATCAGTGGTGTTTACGGTAGCCATGGCAAAGTTCATTGTCCCTGAATTAGCAAAAACCTCTGCTCGGACTCCAGTAATCGTTGAGCCGGAATCAGAATCTTTCTTAAGATATCCGCTAATCGTTCCGGTTGCCTGATTCATGGTAAGCGTTGCAGAAGCAGTAGCGTTTGCTGTTGTTGTTACCTCAGTCGCTGTGCTTGGACAGTATCCAGCGCCAGGCGGAAGCGATATGCCAACGTTATATATCCCAGCTGGAACTTTTAACGTAAAGGTTCCATTTTTGACCGGCGCCCCCATTGATGAGTACATCATTGGTCCAGGCCCATTAGATGATTCGCCTGTTTCAACATATGCGTACCCCATTTCAAGCGATGTTAGCGTATTCCCATCCGAATCAACCAACCGTCCGCTGATTGTTGCATTAGCTATCTGCAAAGTAATATTGTTTCCAGAGCTCGTTGCTCCGTCTGCGATCGTGACCTGCAATGGTGCTTGGTTGTTAATATACGTTGTTTCACCTCCGTAGTTGCCTGACATTCCAGGATCCTGTGAAACGGACACCATCCATGTTCCTGCTGAAACCATGATTGAGTAATCTCCATCAGAATTAGTTGTTGCATACCCCCAGCCTCCCCCATTCATCTTCCATGTATTCACCATTTTATTTGCAACACGCGCTCCATTGGAATCCACAACGCGGCCGGTAATTGTGGAATTCTTAGCAACTAACCGTATATTACCAGCAGCATACCCATCACAGTTGCCATCGGAATTGGCATCTTTTACGGTAAATTTAATATCTGTGGGCGATCCATAGTTTGCCTGCCAGCTGCTTACTCCAAGATTATATGAACCTTCAGGAACTCTCAGAGTAAAAGAGCCATCAGCTCCAACGTTGGCGCCATTCCCTCCTCCCTGATATGACCATACACTCACATACACTGAACTTTGTGGGTTGCTCAGCGCATTTCCATCAGGATCAAGTACAGTTCCGGTAATGCTACAGTTTGCAGTTTGCGCAGTAAAGTCGACCGTTGTTGATGTTCCTGGAGCATTGTTATCAGTAAATTTTACTCGAGTTGGCTGCTTATTATATGTCCAGTCAACGCTTTCCGGACTTCCGCCATAATTTGCCCGCGGTGTGACCATCCACGCTCCTGATCCCACTCTTAATGTATATTGACCACTTGCATTTGTTGTTGTTTGTATCCAGCCCATTCCCATTTCCTTGTAGGCCTCAACATACGCTCCGGATATCGGGTTACCGTTTGATTTTGTCAATGTTCCAGTAATAGTATTATTCGGAGTCACAAAAGCGATGACGGCTCTACTTGAGCTGTCAAAATTTGTCCCACCAGTTCCGTCCCGGTAGTATGTCTGACTAGAGTCGGTAAACGTTATTGTTGTACTACTAAGGTCGGGAGCAATCAAGCCATCTGGGTTACTCCAGGGAGCTCTCATCTCAAGAACATAATTCACGCTTGTTGACAGGTTTGAAAAAGAGAACATGCCGTCAGAAGCAGATGTTGTCCATAGTGATCCACTTGACCAATTGCTTGTTCTTAGCATAATTTCGGCATTGGGAAGAGCAGTTAATCCATCAGACTTAACGGCTTTACCTTGAACTGTTGCTGAATAAAGTCGAGAAAGCAACGGAGAGAGGAAGAAAAAGAAAAAAAATAATACAGAGAAAAAACCTAAAAATTTCTTAGACATTAAAATATTTCAATTCATGAATGGATAAGGTTAATCCTAATTTAAAGAATAGAAGGTTTTTTAGGACGTGTCAAGTAGTTTTGCTTTTCAATTAATCCCTCGTTTTTGGAGTTGATTTCCTATCCCAGCGATATTTTCGAAGTTCATTTATTAACTCTGTATCTAATTTACCTTTCTCGCTTGCCGAAATATTTGTTTCAACATTTCTAGTTTTTCGCATTCCAGGAATTGTCGTACCAATATCTGGGTTCGAAAGGATGAATCGTAATGCAAGTTCCGGTAGTGTCATACCGCTGGGAAGAAGCTTCATAAGGGAGTCAATTCTAGGGAGCGTTTCACTCAGGTTTTTAGGAGTAAAGTACGTATTTCTCCAATCGCCTTCTTGCCATGTGCTTTCAGCTGTTAATGTTCCAGTAAGCGAGCCTTCGTCAAGAGGGACACGTGCGATAGTGGCGATATTCTTTTCACGGCACAGTGGAAGCAACACGTCTTCGGGAGCCTGGTCAAAAATATTATAAATGACTTCAACCGCATCAATCAGACCTGTTCCGATAGCTTTGATAACATTTTCTGGTTCCCATCTGTCAATACTAATTCCAAATGCTTGAATAAGTCCTCTTTTCTTTAGATCGTCAACCGCTTTTTGCCATTGATCATTTTCAGCCCATGCGTCATCCCATACATGGAATAAAATAAGATCAATTTTTTCAAGACCAAGGTTTTTAAGACTTTTTTCAGTATATTCGATAATATGCTCATATGGAAAAGTATCATTTAGGTTATACCACGGCTCTGCTGGCCACTTCATATTTTTTGGAGGAATTTTTGTTACCGTATATAAACCTTTATTAGGATGCGCTTTGATAAGTTGTCCAAGAAGTTTTTCACTACGCCCATTTCCATAGATCCATGCAGTATCAAAAAAGTTAATACCTAGTTCAACGGAACGATGAAGCGCTTCAAGGGAAGTTTTATCATCAGAATCCTTCCACGATCCCATCCCCCACATTCCGTGTCCGATCTCACTTACCTTCCATCCTGTGCGGCCAAATGTTCGATAGTTCATTGTTATTTGAGCTAATTACACTAAATGTCTAACACAATATTCAGTCTATCAAATCTTTCTCCATATGCCAATTATAGCAGGAAGTCTAATCTAATTTTACGAATCTAATTTTACCCTATAGATTTTTCGGTCTGGAGTCATTAGAATGATTCAAGACATTAATTAAATGGAGCATTGAACGAAATATGGACGATGATTTAACCTTATCACAACAAGATCAACTTGAAGCTCGAATTGCGGAAATTACTGGTGGATTGGAGATTACCGCCGATCATGACACTACTCCGGACCTTGCCACGATACAGGTGAGCGATTTTGCAGCTGTTCGCGAGGCAGTTGCTGTGCTTTTGCTTGCGACTGAGAATCCAAATCAAACATTGTGGGAACATCTTGTTGAATATATTCCAACAAATCATCAATCAGATCCATCATTAATTGAAGCGGAGTCAATTTTTTCTGAGCCTTTAACAGGCGATCCTACTCGCGTTGCGGGTTTTTTTCAGAGAAATGGACCTCTCAAGGAGGCTCTCAATAAAGCTCGACAAGCGCTTGTTCCAACACAGAAAGCCGTGCTTCTGTCGATAAGTTTTTAATCCTTTATTCGAATAAGAGCTTCAAATTCCTTCGCAGACAATAACTTTTTTTTAAGAATAATTTCACGAATTGTCTTTTTTTCTTCAATTGACTCTTTTACAATTGAGCTTACAAGATCATAACCAAATTGTGGGACAAGCAATGTGGCGTATGCCGTTGAGCTTTCCAGCCATTGCAAAGCCCTCTCCCTATTTGGCTTGATAAGCTTGATACACTTTTCATTAAAAATGGTAGTCCCTGTAGTCAAAAGATCGAAGTTTGAGATAAGAGCGTCGGCAATTGAAGGAAACATAATTCCAAGCTCGAGGTGTGAATTTTCACAGGCATGTTCGATAGTAAGATGTTGTCCTGACAATATGTAATAAACCTGATTTAAACTCTCTGGAATAACAGGATTGACTTTTCCTGGCATGATTGATGAGCCTGGTTGCAAAGCTTCAAGAGCGATTTCTCCAATTCCCCCATTGGGTCCACTCGAAAGAAATCGAATATCTGAAGCAATCTTTGATATATCAAGAGCAAGTGCAATTAACGAAGCGCTCATATGGTAGAAATCGCTCTGGCTACCTGTGAGAGACATGAAATTCTTTCCTTTTCTTAGAGGGAGTTTAGTAAGCGCAGAGAGCTGAATATATACTTCCTTAATGTATGCGGTTGAAGCACTTATTGAATTGCCTATCGCAGTTCCACCAAGGTTAAGATCATGCATGTAATGTACTGCTTCAGCAATACGAAGTCGATCTCTCTTCAATACTTCTGAGTAAGCTATCATCTCTGCACCAAGCGTTGTGGGAAGAGCATCCTGGATATGCGTTCGAGCGAGTTTCTTTATAGATGCGCACTGTTTGCCCTTCTGTTCAAGGGTCGTAATTAGATCATCTAATGCATTAAGGAGCGCGGACATTTTTCTTATTGCAACAATCCGAAGGGCTGACGGATTTACATCATTGGTCGACTGAGACTTATTAACATCATCATTTGGATGAATCTGAATCTCGGGTCTATTAAGTAGCTCTGATGCTCTAAGCGCTATCACCTCGTTCACATTCATGTTGATGGATGTTCCCGCTCCTCCTTGAAGTGCCGAAGTCGTAAACTGATCGTCATGTGTTCCATTTAATATCTCATTTCCCGCTCTGACAATTGAATCAGCTTTATCCCTGCGAAGCTCTCCTATTTTTTTGTGAGCAAGAGCAGCTGCAATTTTAATCTCAGTAATTGCGTAGATAAGATCAAGCGGAACCTTATGATAAGGAAAAGGAAAGTTCTTAAGAGCCATTTTTGTTTGAGAGCCAATATAGTTCATTTTTTTATCATAAGATTTTCATTGGTAATGAAAAATTATAGCACAGACTATTTCTAATGTATGTTAAAATAAAATATGCTGCACAAACCCTTCTATGATCCTCAAAAATCTTATGAGGATAACTATGACAGTGGCCCATTTGGAACTTTTATCGATGGCAGAATATTTAATCAAACTGGTGAGCCAAATAATGTATTTCTTGGACAAAAAGTATATCTGCCTTTCGGAATTCCTGCCGGTCCTATTTTGAATAGTAATTTTGTTAAATCTTCATTTGAGAAAGGATTCGATCTTGTCGTATATAAAACAGTAAGAAGTTTATATTATCCGTGCCATCCATTTCCAAATGTTCTTTCGGTTGATGTCGATCAGCTTACACTTGAAAGAGCAAAACAGCCTTTAATTGCTGATACCACATATAAAGAGCCTCTTTCAATAACTAATTCATTTGGTGTTCCGTCAAAGGAGCCGGCTGTCTGGCAAGAAGATGTAAAAAAAGCTATCTCGTATGAAGGAAAAGGACAAGCATTAATCTTGAGTTTTATGGGAACGGTTAAGGAACACCAAACGGAGAAAGAATTTATTGACGACTTTGTATTGGCGGCTCGCCTATCGCTTGAAACGGGCGCAAAGCTTCTTGAAGTTAATCTGTCATGTCCAAATATTGGTAACGAAGGACTTGTCTGCTATAACGATACTGTCTCCGAAAAAGTACTCAAAGGAATAAAAAAGACCATTGGCGACATTCCGCTCATAGTAAAAATTGGATATTTCGATGATGGCGATAAGCTTAAGGGATTCATTAAGCAAACAGCCCCTTATGCCGATGCATATTCAGCTATAAACACGATTGCTGCACCCGTTGTTGATAAAAATGGAGAGCAAGCACTTCCAGGAAATCCGGTGAGGTTCCGATCGGGCATTTGCGGTGCTTCGATAAAATGGGCTGGACTTGATATGGTTAAACGACTCAACAGGATACGGAGTGATAGTAATTACTCTTATCGCATTATTGGCGTTGGTGGTATCACTCAGCCTGAGGACTATTTTGAAGCCAGGAATGCCGGGGCTGATGCAGTAATGAGCGCAACAGGCGCAATGTGGAATCCCTTCCTTGCTCAGGAAGTAAAAACCCTCAAGAAGAGCTGAGTCCAGAATATATTAATGATCAAGTTCTAATAATGAAGAGATGCTTTGAGCTATATCATCGGTCTCTTTTTGCCTGTTAAGATGGATAGAGTCAATTTCTTTATTTTTGAGTATTTCTACGACTTCCTGCTTATCCTCAACGATAAAAGATGAGGGGGGGATAGAATTTAGAGAGTTCTCAGTAAGCTTGCGATCATAAATAAGAAGTAATTGTGGATCGAAATACTCAAGAATTGCAGTTTTTGCTAGCTTAATCATTTGATAATCCTTATTTCCCTGCGAAAAAATTCCTAAACTATGAGTCGTTCTAAGCTTGGATATGCACTCTACAACGTCTGGATAAAGACACTTCCTATATTCTATTTCATTAAGAAAGAAGTTCTTGAGATCCTCAATTCTAAGATTAAGATTATGCGCAATATCGATTACGAAACCCTGATAATTAAAATCAGTTCGATCTTTCAATGTTTTAAAATAGTTATCCTTAGCATGTATTACATCGGCAAGTTGGATATGATATCGTTGAGCAATCTCATTAAAGAAATTCGAATAGAATTGTTTTGTATCAAATAATGTTCCATCAATATCAAAGAGGACGTTTTTGAATGAAGAAAGATTCATGCTGACATTATACGCTATCTGCAGCCTGTCAAGTGAAAATGAATTGTGCTGAATGGAAAAAATATGTATGATGTAATAATGTATTCAAAAAGAGCATGGTTTGCAACGCTCATAATTTTCTTTATCGGAATAACTTTTACCCTACATTTTGTATTTCCACTCAAGTTTTATAAGGATACCGCAGGAGTGCTCGGAGTGAAAACGTACACCTCTCCCACGTCCTATTCATCAAAACCCTCGAGTCCTGATTTTCGTCAGAATGAGGGTGCTGTCATTAATAGAGACCGTGCAACAGCGATAATTTTTTCCAACACTACTGATATGGACGCATATCTTTCGGTTGGAATTACGCCAATGGCAGATCCGATTCAATTATGTAGTCGTTATCAAATTTCTCCGATTTATGAACTTTGGCTAAAATCTCAGAGTAATGACGCGAAAATTCTTAATCCTCATAGAACGTCACTTGTGTCGCTTAAATATTCTGCTGACGATCTATTAACTAGTACAGGTGAATATTTTCCAATGGATTCACTTAAAATAGCATATTCTTCGGATGGTGGATACTCATGGACAACGCTCCGCTCTTCGGTTGTTGATGCTCAAAATAATACTGTTTCAGCAATCTCTAAAATTGCAGGGGGGTATATGATTATCGCTGGATATACAAGTCCGGATTCGTATTGTAACTACAAACAGATTAATTAACTTCTCAGCATAAAATCTGAAACGTTTTCTCAATTGTGTATTAAATCATGAACGATACGATATAATAATAACATTTAACTGGTCCGGTAGCTCAATGGTAGAGCAGCTCCCTCTTAAGGAGTTGGTTGTGGGTTCGAGTCCCTCCCGGATCACTTGTTTATGAAATACGCCGATAAACTTCTATGGTCACTCTTTATTCTATACGCACTCATTTTTTTCAATGATCTTTTTTTTAATTTGCAAGGAATTCATCTTAGTCCTTCATTTTCAATGTATAAATTAATATTCCTCACTTTTCCAGTAGCTATAATAATATATCATTCATTTTTTACATTAGGTCTTTATAGAGCGTTAATGCTTATCACGCTGTCTGCATCAATCGGAACAGCCATGGAATATTTTGGGTTAAAATACGGTGTTTTTTTTGGTGGTCATTATACGTATACATCTCAACCAAGTTTGTTTAATGTTCCTATCGTTATTATTTTTTTCTGGGCTGTATTTATTTATATTGGCTATACAATCGTTAACTCATTTTTCATTTGGCTTGGAAGAAGAAAACCGAATATAAGGAATAGGAAAATATGGCTTTTACCCATTCTTGTTTTCTTTGACGGAATCATTGTTGTGATGATTGATCTTTTTATGGATCCTATCCAGGTTAAATTAGGTAACTGGAAATGGCTTGAGGGGGGATCGTATTTTGGAGTACCACCTGGCAACTTTGTTGGTTGGTTTATTGTTGTTATTCTGTCAACTGGACTATTTAGGTTATATGAATATTTTTTTCCATCCAGATCGCCTCAATATAATAAAAGAATACTTTTTATACCCGTTCTTGGCTATGGAATGGTTGGAATAGCGCTTGCAATTCACGCAATGAATTTTCACATGAACGTTTTGATGCTACTCGGGTCTGTAATGATGTTCTCTGTTGTTATTTTAAATTTCATTGTTTATATTTTCCATATTAAAACCTTAAAAATTATAGAATGATCGTATGCTTCCTGCACTCTTAATTACACTAAGGGAAACAATTGAAGCTTCACTCATTATCGCAACACTTCTTGGAATATTAGCTAAACTTGGATATACAAAGGGTATAAAAACTGTCTGGTCTGCAGCCCTGCTTGCAATAATGCTCAGTATTATTCTTCTTTACGGAGGAGCACTTTTTGGCCTGAAAGTTCAGGAAATATATTCAGGTAAGACTGAACAAATGATTGAAGGATCACTCATGATGATTTCAGCTTTTTTCATAACATGGGCAATCTTTGTTCTTCATAGTTACTTTTCACAATATAAAGTTAGACTTCTAAAAAAAGTGAACGAAACTATTGATTCGCATGAATCACGCGGGCTTTTTATTCTCGCATTTACAGCAGTTTTTAGAGAAGGGATTGAAATTGTACTTTTTTTAACAACAATTTATTTTTCCTCTGATCCGATGAATATCCTTTCTGGATTCGGCATTGGTCTCGGATCAGGAATTATTATTGCTTTACTTTTTTTTACAGCAACGCTTCGATTACCGGTATATTATGCATTTCGAGCTTCAAGCATTCTTTTGGTTCTATTTGCTGCGGGCCTATTGGCTCGAGGAGTGCATGAGTTTACGGAAGCAGGAGTTATTTCTGAATTTACTAGAATTACCTTACCTTTCATTCCGACCCATGCTCCATTTCTTAGCGATACTATCAAATCGCTTTTTGGGATAACACATTCAATGAATCTTTTACAGATTTTGTTTTACGTTGGTTATATAG
>Ga0155718_110_pt1 | contig 18661 bp, 19 predicted proteins | sample RifCSPlowO2_01_FD_107374 | JGI IMG/M metagenome (GOLD analysis project Ga0155718, IMG submission 107374) | Candidatus Roizmanbacteria bacterium RIFCSPLOWO2_01_FULL_38_11 | reverse complement strand
TCAAAGCTGTCGGGGCAATAAGAGCTTTTGGGCTTATTGATCCATTAATTTTTTGTGATATTTGGTTGCGCAACTCTAGCATGTGCCATGGATACTTCAATGTGGGAACGTAATAGTCATTGTTAATCTCAAACATTTCAACAGTATGATGCTGAGCATATTTCGTTATTGCAGCTTCATATGAATACTGATCTTCCTTTTCTTTTTCTAAAATATCTAAAAAGTCTTTTTTGAAGATAAATAGTGACGTTGCCCGGTATTTTGAAGGCTCCTTACCTTTCTCTGGCTTCTCAACGATTCCAAGAATTCTGTTCTCGGAAAGAATCATTGATCCATACTCGTTAATCTGCTCTTCATAGATGGCAGGAATTAGCCCATCAAGATCATTATTTTCGGCGAACTTTTGAATGACCTTCCTAAAGAGGTCGCGTTCATTAATGTGATAAGGGTTGGGAACAATAAAACTCTCATCCGTGATAAATTGTTTTGCCTGAAGCAATGCGTTTCCCTGACCTAATGGTTTCTCTTGAAAAGCAAATTGTATTTTAGCCTCGGGATTTTTCTTAGATTGGATATATTCTCTAATATCCGTCTCACGGGAATTAATGACGATAATGATTGAACGTATTCCGCATGAAATGAGGTCGTCAATAATATATTCAACAAGAGCTTTACCATGTATCTCAAGTAAAGCTTTATACATTCCTTTGTTGAGTGGCCACAATCGTTTATTCTGGCCTGCTAGTAAGAGTACGGCTTGCATGATAAAATTATACCACGACACACATGAAGATAAATTTACATTCTGAAGGTATTACTAATAGAACAGCTAAGGTAACCTACAAATTATTCATTGCACGTTTAGTTTTTTTGCTCATAACAGCATTTTTTGCTGTACGTTTAATTCCATACTTAGGCAATTTTCCCTATAAGGACCTTATCGACCGCTATCATTTTCCTCCAGAGGTATATTCATTTGCTAATTTTGACGGCGCTCATTATATAAGCATAGCTGAAAAAGGATATGCTGAATTTGAGCAGGCATTCTTTCCATTATACCCACTTTTCATGAAGGGAATAGGATATATCCTTGAAAAAAATTACCTTCTAGCCGGACTGCTGATCTCAAATATCAGTTTTTTGCTTGGGCTAGTATTTTTTTATCGGTGGCTTAAAGAATTTTTCCCATTAGAACAGACAGTATGGATTATCGTATCACTGCTCGTTTTTCCTACGGCTTTCTTTTTTTCTGCCGTCTACAGCGAGGGTCTCTTTTTTCTCTTCACGACGGCAAGTCTCTACTTTCTCAAAAAAAACAATACACTTCTCTCAGCGCTCTTTGCAGCTTTATCAGCTTTAACAAGATTGCAGGGGATGCTCCTTGTTATTTTTTTCTTTTTTAGCTTCTTTCAACATAAAAGAGACTTTATAAGCAATATAAAAGTGACCTTCAAAAAACATTTCATGTTAGTAATCTCGCCTTTGTTCGGAACAGTAATATATATGACATATTTGTTCAAAACAGAGGGAGATCCGCTTCTATTTCTTAATGTTCAGCCGATGTTTGGAGCCATGAGATCGTCACATCTTATTATTTTGCCTCAGGTGTATTTTCGTTATATAAAAATTTTCTTAACTTCAGCTCATACGTTTCAGTATTTTATTGCGCTCCTAGAATTTACTATGGTTACTCTAACGCTTTTCTCTGCAATATATCTTCTCATGAAAGCATGGAAGCGTCGAAATTATTTTCTAATTGGGTTGAGCTTGTTTTCTCTCGCTCACATTCTGCTTCCGACCCTTACTGGAACGTTCTCGTCAGTTCCGCGTTATGCTCTCATGGCGTTGTCAACGTATGTCGTTATCAGTGATCTTAAGCCAAAATATCGGTATGCAGTTGCTGGATTGAGCATTCTCCTTCAAATCATACTTACCTCGTTATTTATTCAAGGCTATTTTATAAGCTAATTACCTGGTAGAATACTGATACCTTTATGAAGAAAATTGTTGTTATTGGCGGTGGAACAGGTACGTATACTGTTCTAACGGGAATCAAAGACGACCCTTATGAAGTATCGGCGGTTGTTTCAAGGATGGACAGTGGTGGAAGCACTGGTCGTCTCAGAGATCAGTTTGGAGTGCTTCCTCCTGGAGATGTTCGGCAGTGCCTCGTAGCTCTTTCTGACGCGCCAGACTTATGGAGAAAGCTCTTTCTTTTCCGCTTCTCTAACGGGGATTTTGAGGGCCACAATTTCGGTAATATATTTCTTACAGCACTTGAAAAGGTCACCTCTAACTATCAAGAAGTGATCGATCAGGCATCTTATATTCTGCAAACAAAAGGAGAAGTCATACCGGTAACGTTTGATAAAGTTCATCTCTGTGCAACGTACGATGATGGCGAAACGTTAGTAAAAGAAGAGCTTATTGATAACGCAATACATAAAAAAAATAAGATCATTAAAGCTTTTCTCGAACCCTCAGCTCAGGCTAATCAACGCGCTCTCAAGGCGATTTCGGAAGCTGACAATATTATTATTGGTCCGGGGGATATCTATACAAGCCTTATTCCAAATTTACTTGTGACTGGAATCAAAGAAGCGCTTGTTACAACTCAAGCTAAAATTATCAACTTCGTCAATCTTATGACAAAAGCTGGACAATCGACTGATTATTCAGCCCTTGACCACCTCAAGGATCTTGAAAAATACATCGGTCGTCCCTTCGATCATGTTTTCATCAATAACGGACAAATTAACGATGACATTATTATGTACTACGAAAAATATAATGAAAAGATTGTCAAGGACGATCTGCCCCATAACGATCGATTCATTCGAACAGATCTTGTCGCGGATATTACAATAGAAAAAATAAAAGGAGATCGGGTAACGAGAAGTATTATTCGACATGATTCAAAAAAAGTTGCTCTTGCTATTCAAAAACTGTTACACTCACAATAGGAACTATCTATGGAAATACGAAATAAAAAGAATCACCCCCTGAGGCATGCCTTTAATGGACTTAGATGGGCATTGCGCACACAGAATAACTATCGTATTCATCTGCTTATCTCTTTAGCCGTCGTTGTTTCAGGAGTATTTTTTAGTATTTCATACTATGAATGGCTTTTAATCTTTGTACTTATTACAGTTGGACTTGTCGTTGAAGCAATTAATACCGCCCTTGAAGCTGCAACGGACGCAATTACGAGGGAATGGAATGAGGATATCAAGATTGCTAAGGATGTTTCGGCGGCTGCAATGCTCACGTTTGCTTTTGGAGCATTATGTATAGCCATTCTTATTTTTATTCCAAAAATTATTGTTTTTATAGGATTTTAATATAAATATGTCAATATACCTGTTCGCATTTTTTGTTTCATTTATTGTTAATTTCATCTTGATTATCCCATTCATTAACCTTTTATATAAACTCAAGTTTCAGAGAGCTCATCAGAAAACCCGTGACGCATTTAACCAACGAACTCCTATTTTTGATAAATTTCACAAGATGAAGGCCGGAACACCGGTGGGCGGTGGTATTCTTATTGTTACAACAACGCTTTTAGGGTTTGTTATTTTTGGTTTAGTTATTATCGCGGCAGGAAGAAACATTGTTACAAACTATCAATCTATAGTCTCGGAAATAAAAATTCTACTTTTCACCTTTTTTACTTTTTCACTGCTAGGCTTATATGACGATCTAAAGAAGATATTTTTTTGGAGGGATTCATCTTTTTTTGGCTTAAGACTGAGATATAAACTCATTATTGAGATCGTTCTTGCGCTCATTGTATCGTTCTGGATGTACAAAGATCTACACATAAAGATTGTAAACATTCCATATGTTAATGTTCTGGATTTATCCTGGATGTTTATTCCATTTGCAACATTTGTTATCGTATCTTTTGCAAACGCGGTGAATATAACAGATGGTCTGGATGGGCTTTCGTCAGGATTATTGCTTATCGCCCTTCTTTCATTCTGGATCATCTCCGTATCGATATTAGATACACCGCTTCTTGTCTTCATTTCAATCTGGATCGGAGGGCTTGTGGCATTTTTATATTTCAATATCTACCCAGCTCGTATTTTTCTTGGGGATACCGGCTCGCTTGCCTTTGGAGCAACCCTTGCCGTCATTGGTCTTTTGTTAGGAAAAATTTTTACGCTTGTTATTGTCGGAGGTGTATTTATTATTGAAATTTTGTCTTCATTTCTACAGCTTACCTCGAAGAGATTGAGAAAGGCTAAAATTTTTCCTGCTGCGCCATTTCACCTTTGGTTACAATATCGAGGTTGGGAGGAGCCAAAGATCGTTATGAGAGCCTGGATTTTTGGTGTTCTATTTGCGCTCCTTGGGCTCATGATCTCATTCTTAAAGTAGAGGACGTTTCCTGCTTCTCAACTTGCTATAATCTAACATATGTTTACTGAGTTTGAATTCACTGACTACGAGGCACATTGGAGTAAAGGTGAGCTCGTGTTTCATTATGCAGCTTTTTCTCAAAATAGAGATAAGGTTATTCGTTTCCAGGAAAAACTCATCCTACCCTCAACGGATTTTGTACTTAACCCAAAAGAATTTGATCTTGATGAAATGCTGAAATGTCTCCATCTTGTTATTGGAGCAAGCTACTATAAATTTTATTGTACAAAAGTTATTTCTATTCCATCATATGCGCTTTCAGAAAAACAAGCCCGATTTTGGAATACTGTATATGAAAAAGGGCTTGGAGAGTATTTTTATAAAAATAATATAGATTACAGAGACCTTATTTTTTTCCCTTTTTCTGACAACTATTCTCCAAATAATCCTCAACAATACAATCATCTCTCAGGTAGTCTGATATCTGTTGGAGGTGGAAAGGACTCGCTTCTTAGTATTGAGTTAATCAGAAAATCTGACGAGCCTATTGCGCTTCTATATTCCCACGTGCTTCATGAAGAGTCTGTGAAAGCAGCGAATCTTCCTTCATTTAAAATTACGCGAGAACTTGATCAGAAGGTTTTTGATAAGGAGTTTCTTAAAACTGTCTATAACGGACATATTCCAATCACTGGAATATTTTCTTGTATGTCAGTTTTGTTTTGCATACTTTACGGGAAAAAATACAGTATCTTTTCAAACGAACGAAGCTCTGACTATGGAAATATTGATTATTTAGGGAGCGAGATCAATCATCAATGGAGCAAGTCGTTTGAATTTGAAAATTTGTTACGAGCATATATTAAGGAATACATTTCTCCAGATGTAGAATATTTTTCCTTACTTCGTCCGCTGTATGAAATAGAGATCATTCGCCGATTCGTAACATTTAAACAATACCTTCCGATTTTTAAAAGCTGCAATCGAAATTATAAGCTTAATAGTACATCGCCGATTGGGTGGTGTGGAGAATGCCCAAAATGCGCATTTGTTTTTTCATTGATGTGTGCATTTATGCCGGTAGCTGAGGTGTCATCAATTTTTAATAAAAATCTATTTGAAGACGGTCAACTTATTGGTTTATTTCGTGAACTATTAGGACTGGAAGAAGCAAAGCCATTCGAGTGTGTAGGGCGTCCTGAGGAAGTTCAAATGGCATTATATTACGTTTTCAAACGGAATGACTTTAGGACAAGCCCCATCATTTCTCTCTTTGAAAAAGAGATTTTACCAACGTTTAATAGAACCGCTATTGAATCTGATGTTTTTTCATACGGAGATGATAGCAACATTCCTGAAAAATTTAAAATTCTTTTAAAAGAACATGACGCTTGATGAGCTAAAAATATACAAAAAGATTTTAATTTTGGGATATGGCATAGAAGGAAAGTCCTCAGAGCGTTTTCTTAAGAAGTTTCATCCAGATGCCAATGTTTCTATCGCCGATCAAAAAAATGGTAATGATTACCTGGATGTACAAGGTGATTATGATCTTGTTATCAAAACCCCTGGAATACGAAAAGAATTGATAACACAAAAATATACAACAGCAACAAATATTTTTCTTGCGAATGCTCAGGGAATAACGATCGGAGTTACTGGAACAAAAGGAAAAAGTACTGCCGTGACACTTATCCATCATATCCTTCAAAAAGGCGGAAAGGAGTCGGTGCTTCTCGGAAATATAGGCAACGCAATGCTTGACTCGCTTACAGACGATTTAATACATCCTCATACCAATATTGTCCTAGAGCTATCAAGCTACCAATTGGAAGACGCTCAGTACTCTCCTCATATTGCATGCATCATTAATATTTTTCACGAGCTTCATAACCATTTGAGTTATGAGGAGTACTTTAGTGCAAAAGCTCGGATCATCGCTTTTCAAAATAATAACGATTACTTTTTTTATAACGACAAACAATCCGAACTTACAACGCTTGCTAAAAATACTCCTGCAACAAGCATTCCGTTTCTTCCAAGAAACGAAATCAGATCGATCATAGAGATGATGAGTAAGAATCATAAGCTTGAGCATAATATCGATGTAACTGCAGCTGCTTTTACCATTGGGCGTTACAATGGAATTTCAGATGAGGAAATAGTAAATGCGATTTATTCAACGAAACCCCTTCCTCATAGAATTGAATATGTCGGGAAATATTCAGGAATAGATTTTTATGATGACTCTGCTGCAAACCATCCGGAAGCCGTGATGAATGCGCTCAATATGCTTGATTCAGTTTCAACGATTATATTAGGAGGGCAGGATCGTGATTTTCACTTTGAAGATGTTATAAGAAAACTTGCTGAGAAAAATGTTCAGCACATTGTTCTTTTTCCAGATACCGCTCAAAAAATTCAATCTCTTATTAGTTCGCTGTCTGAATACACACCAAACGTAGTTGAGGTCCATTCGATGAATGAGGCTGTTACTCAAGCATTCGCGGTTACTAAGGAAAACGAGGTCTGTTTGTTATCTCCAGGAGCACCAAGCTATCTCATGTTCAAAAATTTTAATGAACGTGGTGAAGCATTTCAGGAATGCATAAAGAAATATGCTCAAAAGACATCATAAAAGTCAACAAACAAATCATCATAAACAAAAAAAGGAATACATCGGCTTGTTAATTTTTTTACCAATTCTCCTAACATTTATTGGGCTCTTTTTTATTTTTGAAGCCTCCTCAGTTGCAGCTTTTCGACTGATAGGTGACAGCTTTCACTACCTTAAATTGCAGGCACTATGGTTTTTCCTTGGAATGGTCATTATGACGGTTTTTGCCTTTTTCGATTACAGGAAGCTTTATTATTTCGCCTTCCCTGCCTTGCTTTTTTCACTTGTAACATTGGTGATTGTACTTATTCCAGGTGTTGGAATCCATGTATTAGGAGCTCGTCGATGGATCAATATCGGATCATTCAATTTTCAACCCACAGAGGTTGCTAAGTTCTCAGTTATTCTATACCTCTGCTCGTGGTTTCTCTATAAGGAACGCCAACGTTTTTTTTCCTTTCTTTTACTTCTTGGAGCAATCATTGGACTTATTATGATTCAGCCTGATATGGGAACTGCTATCATTATCTTTTTACTTTTTACTTTCATCTATTTTTTTTCTGGAGAAGATATTAAGTACTTATTAGGACTAAGCCCGATAGCGATACTCCTAGGATTCTTTTTAATTTTTACATCATCCTATAGACTAAGGCGCTTTACAGCTTTCCTTAGTCCTGAATCAGATCCAGAGGGCATTGGTTACCACATTCGACAAATATATATTTCTCTGTCTTCCGGTGGTCTTATTGGAAGGGGATTCAGCAGCTCTCGGCAAAAATATCAATTTCTCCCCGAGGCTCATACTGACTCTATTTTTGCAATTATTGGAGAAGAGGTTGGGTTTATCGGAAGCGTTATTCTTATTGGAATATATATTTCGCTGATGTTTGTCCTGTATAAAACCGCTATTAATGCTAAGGATCGCTACGGAAAACTTTTGGCTGGAGCCATTTTCATTCTGGTAAGTTTGCAGTTTATTATTAATCTTGGTGGAATGGTAGGGCTGATGCCTATGACGGGCGTGCCACTTCCATTTATTTCATATGGTGGATCGAGTCTTCTGATCTTTTACGCGCTCATCGGTATTGCTATAAGTGTCGCTAGAAGGTAAAGTATACATATGAAAGTTCTTATCACAGGAGGACATCTTACACCTGCGCTTGCAGTAATCAAAGAGTTAAAAAAACATAAAGATGCAGAAATTGTTTTTGTAGGCAGGCAGTATACTGATGAAAACAACCTAACGCTTTCATATGAATATAGCCAGATTGAAAAATTAGGTGTTCCCTTTATCCATCTTACAACAGGGAGGTTTACTAAAAAGTTTAGTATCAGGACAATCTTAAATTATGTCAAGATTTTTTTCGGTATTATCGAGAGCTTTCTTATTATAAGAGAATTCAAACCGAATGCTGTTTTGTCGTTTGGAGGATATTTGGGGTTTCCAATTTCATTTGTAGCAGGACTACTGCATATCAATGTCTTTATTCATGAGCAGACTATCATGCCGGGTTTAGCAAATAGAATAGCTGCTCGCTACGCAAAAAAAGTTTTTATTGCTTTTCCTGAGAGCAAACGATTTTTTTCTTCGCATATAACTTCCATTGTCGGCAATCCATTGAGAAATGAAATTTTTCATTCTCAAGATGCCCCATTTGGAGATATTGGACAAAAACCAATTATATATATTACTGGCGGATCTTTAGGAGCGCATAGCCTGAATGTACATATTGAAAATATTCTTCCAGAGCTTCTAAAAAAGTTTGTCGTCGTTCATCAAACAGGCAATGTTGCAGAATATGGAGATTATGACCGCTTGGCAAAAATATCATTAGAGTATAAAAATTACATTGTCCGAACGCATATCTTCGACTCTGAGATTGGGTGGCTATTTAAGAACGCCTCTCTTGTTGTAAGCAGATCAGGGGCAAACACAATTTTTGAATTGATCGCCTTGCAGAAGCCTGCTGTGCTGGTCCCATTACCCTGGTCGGCCTCAGGGGAGCAAAAACTTCATGCGGAAATACTTCAATCACACCATGTTGCTGAGATATTTGATCAAAAAGATGAGAGTTTAGCATTACTCGAGTTAATTTTGAAAGTATATGCAAATGTAGAAACATATCAACATAGCTACAAAAGTCTTCAGAAGTATATTATTCCTCATCCTGAAGAACACATTGTTAAGACAATATTGTCTCAATCATGAAGAAGAGAAAACTTTTTTTCTCATACAAAATATTTTTAGGACTTATAGTAAGCATGCTTCTTGCGGGAGGTCTTCTTCTTCTTTTTCGAATAGACAAAATTGAGGTTGTTGGACCAAGAACGGACCTTAAGGGAATAGCGTATCTTAATAAAAAGTTTATTTTTCTTGTAAATATCGATAAAGCGAAAGATTATATTATGAGCAATAATCCAGATATTAAAAACGTCGATATCGTCAAGGTATACCCTAGAACGCTGCGTCTAAGAATTGAAAAGAGCAACATACTTGCTGGAATTAAGTCAGTTGACGGGATTATATACATCTCTGAGGAATCGCGTGTCGCTTCAAAGGTATTTAATCAAAAGAACAATGCTGCACAGTTGCAATATCCACTTATTAAGTCATCTCACCAATACTTTCTTAATCAGTTTTCTATTGGAAGCGAGGTCGAACTGGAGGAGATTAAATATACGCTTTTTTTTCTGAAGCAGGTCGAACAAGAGCTGACATATAAAGTAGAGAGCGTTGATATTGTTAATGAGAATATGATAGTATTACATACAGATGGGTTAGACCTAGTATTTACGGTCGATAGAGATAAACTAATGCAATTTGAGGAGCTTAAATTTATCATTAGAAAATTAGGTCCTAGGATAGATGGGATTAAGAAAATTGATGTTCGTTTTGAAAAACCGTTATTAACATACATATAATAGTCTATGACCGACGAGTTGCTTTGTGGTATCGATATTGGTTCATCCAAAGTTACTGCAATCATTGCTAAGGTTTCGGAAGAAGAAAAGCAGCCGCGCGTAATGGGATTTGCAAGTGTTGCATCGCGAGGAATCAGACGTGGTCAGATAGTTGATATCAATCAGGCTTCGGAATCTGTTGAAGAAGCCGTAGAGAAGGCCGAACGCATGGCTGGTACAAAAGTCCAATCTGCATACATTGCTGTTGGCGGGCCACATATCGAATCTCTTAATTCTCACGGAGTTGTAGCAGTAGCTCAACCCGATGTTGAAATTTCACAAGACGACATTCTTCGTGTAATTGATGCTGCGAAGGCAATTTCTCTTTCTACAACACGAGAGATTATTGAAGTAATTCCTCGCGAGTACGTTGTCGATGGTCAATCTGGAATCAAGAATCCCCTGGGAATGAGCGGAGTTCGCCTTGAAGTCAACACGCACATTATCACCGCAAGCATGACTAATCTCAAAAATCTTGAGAGATGTTTATCTGATCTTGGAATTCAAGTACAAGGATATGTATTTTCTGGCTTGGCTTCTGCCCTTTCTGTTCTTTCAGATACAGATAAAGAACTTGGAGTTGTGCTCGTAGACTTTGGAGGTGGAAAAATTGATATATCAATTTTTGTTGAGGGTTCGTTGAGCTACTCCTCTTCGATTCCAATTGGCGCTCGTCACATTACGAACGATATTGCGGTTGGCTTACGAATTTCACTTGAGTCTGCTGAGAGAATAAAAATCCTCCTCACTGATGAAAAATTCATCAAAAAACATATGAATGCAAAAAAGGACGATCTCGACATTTCTCATCTACGTTTACCTGAAGGTCTTCAGAGCATTTCATACAAGACCATAATGGATGGTATTATGAAGCCAAGAATTGAGGAAATATTTGAAAAAGTTCTTAATGAAATTGATGAGAGCGGATTAATTAATCAAGTTCCGTCAGGTCTTGTGATCACCGGAGGAGGAAGCCTAACTCAGGGAGTAGATGAGCTTGCACGAAGAGTTATTGGACTACCCGCTCGAGTTGGCTATCCACAATTTGTAACTGGCCTCATTGATGAAGTCGTCTATCCACAATACTCGGCTGTGGTGGGCCTGCTTCTCTATGCAAAAGATACAACAAGAGATCATCAAAAAATGAACCTCAAAGACTTTGATAAAATATTCAGAAATATCTCGATGAAAGGGTCGTTCAAGAAGATGCGAGATTTAATAAAATCATTCATACCGTAGCGGAGAATGTATTATAATACAGCGAATCTCAGTTTCACCGATAAAAGTTATATTACATTAAGAGATATACTATGCTCGTAAAGCCTAACGCAGGTCAGCCAGCGAAAATAAAAGTCGTTGGTATTGGTGGTGGTGGTGGTAATGCTCTTGCAACGATGATTGCTGAGGAAGATATCGTTGGAGTAGAGTTTATCGCAATGAACACCGATGCACAGGCTCTTCTTAACCATAAAGCTGATATAAAAATCCAAATTGGCGAGAGCCTTACTAAAGGACTTGGTTCTGGTGGCGACCCAGCCATTGGTTTACAGGCTGCTGAGGAGTCACGGGAGAAGATTAAAGAACAATTAGAGGGGGCTGACATGGTGTTTATTGCTGCTGGCGAAGGCGGAGGGACCGGAACTGGAGCCGCTCCTATTATTGCAGAAATTAGCAAAGAAGTCGGCGCTCTTACTGTTGCTGTTGTAACGCGTCCTTTTATCTTTGAGGGAGCACGACGAAAAGTTTCAGCACAGGAAGGAATTGAAAATCTTAGAGATAAAGTCGACACGCTCATCGTTATTCCAAATCAAAAGGTTCTCGAAATCATTGATTCAAAAGTGGGAATTCTTGAAGCATTCAAGAAAGTCGACTCAGTGCTTCACCAGGGCGTGAAAGGAATCGCAGAGCTTATTACGATTCCCGGGTTAATTAATGTCGACTTTGCTGATGTGCGTTCTATCATGCAGAATGCAGGAACAGCGCTTATGGGTATTGGGACAGCAAGTGGAGAAAACCGAACTCTTAATGCGGTCAAACAAGCTATTTCTTCCCCATTATTAGAATCTTCGATAGCAGGGGCAAAAGGTGTTCTTTTTAATATCGTTGGTGGAAACGACTTAAGCATGACAGAGATTGATGAGGCCGCATCAGTTATTGCTAAAACTGTCGATCCTGACGCTGACATTATCTTTGGGGCCGTGGTAAAACCCGAAATGGTTGATCAAGTAAGAGTGACGGTCATTGCGACAAGAATAAATGAGAACAGGCTACGGCTTTCTTCTCGAGGAGGACTTCGGCAGTTGTCTATGGATAACGAGCCTGAAAAAAAAGAGATCGATGAAGATGATAAAGAGTCACATCTGAAAAGGCACCATGAGAGTGATAATACACTTCTTGATGATGATAGCGAATTTGACGTCCCCGCTTTTTTAAGGAAAAAAACGTAACTATGAACGATTTATTCCTACAAAAGTGCATTCCATGCAAGGGGACGGACCGTCCAATGACTCCCCAAGAATTTACCGTTCATCTTTCATCAGTTCCCGATTGGGAAGTTTTCCAAAATAAAGAGATAAAGAAACTCTTTACGTTCAAAAATTTTAAGGAAGCGCTTGCGTTTGTAAATAAGGTCGGTGCGATTGCAGAAGAACAAGGACACCACCCTAATATATTTCTTCATAATTGGAATAAAGTAACCATTACCCTTACAACGTTTGCTATAAAGGGACTCTCTCTCAACGATTTCATTATGGCCGCAAAAATAGACAAGCATTTTTCTTGATAACTACCCACAAAATAGACTATAATAAACAGCTATGTTGAAGTCTGTTGATCCGAAGCCAAATTTCCCTGAATTAGAAAAAAAACATCTTGATCGATGGCATTCTGAAGGCATTCTTCAGAAATACTTAAAGAAAAATGCTACGTCTAAAAAGAAATTTTCTTTTCAGGATGGACCAATTACTGCAAACAATCCAATGGGAGTTCATCATGCATGGGGCAGAACATATAAGGACCTTTGGCAAAAATTTTATAACCTTCTAGGCTATAAACAACGCTTTCAGAATGGGTTCGATTGTCAGGGATTGTGGGTTGAGGTCGAAGTTGAAAAAGAACTTGGACTTAAAACAAAGAAAGATATTGAGAATCTTATCCCGGGAGATTCAAAAGCTTCAGTCGCAAGGTTTGTAGAACTATGTAAGGAAAGAGTGAAAAAATTTGCAGCAATCCAAACTCAGCAGACGCAGAGACTTGGAAATTTCATGGACTGGGATCATTCCTATTTCACCATGTCGGATGAGAATAATTATATGATCTGGCATTTCCTGAAGGTCTGTTTTGAGCATGGATGGATTTATAAAGGAAAAGATGCGGTTCCGTGGTGTCCAAGATGTGAAACTGCGATCTCGCAGCACGAAATGCTTACGGAAGATTATAAAGAAATGACGCACGAATCGGTTTTTGTAAAGTTTCCTATCACGACGAAGGGGTGGGAGAAAACAAATCTGCTTATTTGGACAACAACGCCGTGGTCTGTTCCAGCTGATGTTGCCGTTGGAATTAATACTGCATTCACTTATGGAATATGGGAAGATAAAAGGACTAAAGAAAAAGTTATTCTCCTTCACAGGGACGCTGAGGGGAACGAGCCTCAACGAATACATAAAAAAAAGCCGATCTCACTTCATGAATTTGTTCTCAATGGTGTAGATGGAGAATTTTTGTTTACACGAGGAATTTCCGGAAAAGATTTATTAGGCCTAGTCTATAAAGCTCCATTTGATCATCTTGACGCCGTTGTTGAGGCTAAAAATGAACACCCCAACACTTTTCATACTGTTGTTGATGCGTCAGATATTGTTACAGCGGAAGAAGGAACAGGCCTGCTTCACGTTGCTCCATCAGCAGGTGGGGAGGACTTTAAATTGGGAAGGGAGCAAAACTTATCAGTTATTCCTGTGTTAAAGGATGACGCATCATATCTTGATGGTCTTGGAGAGTTCTCTGGGAAAAATGCTAAAAAACATCCAGAATTGATTATTGACTATCTCAAAGATAAAGGATTTCTATTCAAGAGCTATCACTATACTCATCGCTATCCTGCGTGCTGGAGATGTAAAAATGAGCTTGTATGGAAAGTTGCAGATGAGTGGTATATTGCAATGGATGTTCCCTCCAAAAAAATAAAAAAAACTTTTAGAGAGATGATGCAAGCAAATGCAAAAAAGATTACTTGGATGCCAGAGTTTGGTCGCGATCGAGAACTTGATTGGCTGAAAAATATGCACGATTGGCTCATTAGCAAAAAAAACCGCTACTGGGGGTTGGCCTTGCCTATTTACGAATGCGAATGTGGGGCTTTTGCAGTGATCGGAAGCAAAGAGGAGCTTCAAAAAAAAGCAGTAGAAGGATGGGAGAAATTTGATGGAAAAACTCCTCACAAGCCATGGATTGATGAAGTAAAAATCACATGCGATGCGTGTGGAAAAACAACTTCTCGTATCGAAGATGTTGGAAATCCATGGTTAGATGCCGGAATTGTTCCCTACTCAACCATTTCGCGGGACAATCTAGGAAAGCCAATGTATCTTGAAGATAAAAAGGAATGGCTAACGTGGTTTCCAATCAATTTTATTACTGAAAGTTTCCCTGGGCAATTCAAAAATTGGTTTTATGCGTTAATCGCAATGTCGACTGCCCTTGAAGATAAAAACCCTTTCCAAAGAGTATTAGGATATGGCACCCTTTTGGCAGAAGACGGTCGACCGATGCATAAGAGTTGGGGAAATTCTATCGAATTTAATGAAGGAGCCGAAAAAATTGGCGTGGATGTAATGAGATGGATGTATGTTCGTCAAAACCCTGCAGATAATATGCTTTTTGGATATAAAAAGGCTGATGAAGTAAGACGGTCATTTATGTTAATGCTCTGGAACAGCTATCGTTTTTATGTTGAATATGTGCTTCTTGATAAATTTAGCCCAAAAAATGTACTGGAAATGCCTAATTCTTCAAAAGTGCTTGATACATGGCTTCTTCATAGATGTATTCAAATGACTGTTCAAGTTAAAGAAAGCCTTTTAGGATACGACGCTCGTCAAGCATCTGAAATAGTCGAAACCTTTGTTCATGATTTTTCTACGTGGTATATACGTCGCAGTCGTGAAAGAGTTGGACTTGACTCATCGGACCAAGAAGATAAAAGAAACTTCTATACCACAATTCACTGGGTTCTTGTTCAGCTTAGCATAGTGCTTTCGCCTTTTACACCTTTTATAGCAGAAGAAATTTTTATGAATCTCACCGGAAAGGAATCGGTGCATTTGGAAATGTGGTCGGAAATTAAACAGGATGTAAATAAGGACTTGCTTTCAGACATGGCGCTCGTCAGATCCTTAGTTGAAGCTGGGCATAGGGCAAGAAAAGGGAATAAATTAAAAGTCAGACAGCCTTTATCTCAAGTTTCGTTTACCATGCCACAGAATTTTAATATTTCCGACACATCTCAGCTCGAACAGTATAAAAAACTTATTATGGATGAATTAAATGTTAAAGAAGTGAAGATTAAAAAGAAAGTAGTTGCAGAGATTGAAGCGCAATATGATACGAACATTACAGAGGAGCTAAGAAAGGAAGGAATAGCTCGTGAGTATATACACATGGTACAACAAGAACGTAAAAAGCTTAACCTACAGCAATCGGACAAGATCTCATTAGTACTTCCAAAGGATTTTCCTGCAGATGCAAAGCATGAAGCGAATTTAGCATCAAAGGTCGGTGCAACAAAAATTGTATATGGAGATTCACTTCGCATAGCAAAAGCATGAAATAGGTTCTAGAACAATGAAAATACTGAAATCGCTTGATATCTGGATCATTACATCACTTACAGGAATTATTTTATATGCAGCTTTTAATATTTTTGGTATTTATCATCAGAACATTCTTCAGTATTTTGCCTTCATCATTACGGGAATTGCTGCATTTGCTTTCTTCTATAAAGCAGGGTTGCAGCTCTTCAGAGATAACTATATTGCTCTGTTTGCTGTTTTTTTGTTCTTATTTATCGCGACGCTTCTCTTTGGCGAAAATATTAGAGGTTCAAAAAGATGGATCGATATCTTAGTATTTAATTTCCAGACATCGGAATTTTATAAACCCTTTTTTACCATTATCATCGCCTCGCTTTTAAGCACGCAAAACAGATTTACACATCGAAGGCTTTTAATCACATTTTTTATTGTTGGCATATCATTTTTTTTCATCTTTATTCAGCCGGACCTGAGTACGGCAGTAATGTTTTTAAGCGTATTCTCTATCATGTTCTATTTCTCAGGAGTTCCTTCTAAAACTGTTTTAAAATGTATCACGGTTATTTTTTTAGCAATACCATTTGTTTGGTTTATCCTAAAACCATATCAGCAGGGACGAATTATTGGTTTCATGAACCCAGATATTGATCCTCAAGGCTTGTCATACAACCTTCATCAGTCAATTATTACTATTGGATCAGGAAATATTCTAGGTAAAGGCTTAGGAATGAGTACGCAGTCTCGTTATAAATTTCTTCCTGAATATCATACCGATTTTGCTTTTGCCTCACTTGTTGAGCAATTTGGTTTTGTTGGAGGAGCCATTGTCATTATTCTTTTTGGAGTCATTCTTTATCGACTTTTTAATAAAGCAGCCTCAAAACATAACGACTCATTCAGCTATCTTTTTATCATTGGAATTATTTCTTTTATTGGGATTCCAATTTTTGTCAATATTGGAATGAATATGGGATTGCTTCCTGTCACAGGAATAGCTCTTCCTTTTATTTCATATGGAGGGTCATCAATTGTCTCTACAATGATTATGCTTGCTCTCGCACTATCAATTTAGTATAATTCAATTCTATGAAATTTGCTGTGATTAAAACTGGGGGAAAACAATACGTCGTCAAACAGGATGATGAAATTGTCATTGATCATCTCGAAAAAGATAAAGACGCGGAAATAGATTTTGATACCCTGGCTCAGGGTGACGATGAATCAAATGCTATCCAGCTTGGAAATCCTTTACTTAAATTTCGTGTAAAGGCAGTGGTGCTCGAGAATTTTAAAGGAGACAAGATTCGAGTTGCTCGTTTTAAATCAAAGGTGAGATATCGAAAAGTAAGAGGCTTCAGACCAATGTTATCAAAGGTTAGAATTACAGCGATCTAAAAGGAATTTATAGTAACAACGTATGGCACATACAAAATCCCAAAAAGCAACGAGAGGAAATAGAGATTCAGTCTCAAAACGACTTGGAATCAAACTCTATGGTGGACAGGCGGCAGAGCCAGGAAATATTATCGTTCGGCAAAGAGGAATGACTTTCAAATCGGGAAAGGGAACATATCTTTCAAAGGATTACACAATCCATGCCGATATCACCGGAGAAGTCAAATATATTACGAGGTACGGAAGAAAATATGTTACGGTAATTCCACAGAAAAGCTAATCCACATGAGATAATAGGGTATGGTCTATACAGTGGAGGAATCACTAAATATACTCGAGAGCTCATCTGACCCATTTGAAAAGGCATCTGTTTTGAATTCCCTTCATAAAGATTACGATCTTCCAATCAAGGACATCGCATCAAAACTGAATAAATCCTCATCATATGTATGCAATATGATTCGTCTGCTAAAAATCCCAGATCTCGTTAGGGATGGATTCTATAGTAATATGATTTCACTCACGCACCTTGCTATTCTTGCGCGGCTTAAAAAAAGCGAAGATATTATTAGCGCCTATGACGAGGTGCTTAAGCATAGTTTTTCTTGTCCGCAGACAGAAGAATACGTAAGAGAGAAATTATATGGGATTATCGCTGACGGAGAATACGCGAACAGTGAAATCTATCAACAGATAAAAAAGAAATTTGGATCTCTTGATGCCCGGTTGACTGTTAAGATTGTCCAATCACGAATAAGACTAAGGATTCTTTTAGAAGCAAAAGGTAATGTTAACGAAACGAATGAGGTGCTTGGAAAACTTTTACGAGATGACAAAAGAAAGTGAAAGGCTACTTTGATAGGGATTTTTTATTGTCCCAACCTTATCTGCTGGGAAGTATCGAAAGAAAACCTTCCCGATGACACCTTGGACGGGGATGGGTCCAAAAATACGTGAATCAGACGATCTTGGACGATTGTCGCCAAGAACGAATATCTCATTTTTTGGTACAACGATTTCCTCTCCCTCGCGCATGAAACCATTTTCATATACATCGGTTTTATCTTTAATATAATATTCTTTTAAGGCGATTCCATTTACAAATACATCTCTATTTTCAATTTTGATACGGTCACCGGGAAGTCCAATAATTCTCTTAATAAAATCAATGTCTTTATTTTCTGGGGATTCAAAAACAATCACGTCTCCTCTACTTAGATGTCCAAACCGGTATGCAAGCTTATTTGTAAGGATATATTGCCCATTATGGAATGAATCATCCATTGAGGAGCCCTTGACAAGATGGGGTTGCATTACAAAAAAGTACACAACGATGAAAAGAGAGCCAACAAATGTCACCGTCTCAAGGATGTCCATTACAAACTCAAGAACCTTTTTCAGAATCTCCATGATTACATTATTGTAAGTAAGCTCACTCTAAAAAACAAGGGGAGTGGGGTATAATAAAGTTATTCGCCAGAGCGGACAGGCGAGTTGAGTGTTT
>Ga0155718_132_pt1 | contig 18914 bp, 15 predicted proteins | sample RifCSPlowO2_01_FD_107374 | JGI IMG/M metagenome (GOLD analysis project Ga0155718, IMG submission 107374) | Candidatus Roizmanbacteria bacterium RIFCSPLOWO2_01_FULL_38_11 | reverse complement strand
CAATTCCTGTTAAAAAAAATGCCGACCTTTTTCTCACTCTCAATGAGAATAGAGTAGATGCGATTGCTAGATACGAAAAAGCTTCGACAATACCTTCTGTTGCAATCTTATAACTCCAGAAAATTGATGATTTTGAAAGCGCGACAATCCACAATAACGATAAGGAGAGCCACCAGCTTTTTGTTTGTTTTCGTACTTCATATACTAACCACACAAGCCCTAAAAAAAGAATTAACGTTTGAAAAATCTGCCATCCTATGAGCGATTGTCCTAAAAAGGCCATCTGAATTGCTCTCAGTGCAGGTAGTCCCGGAGATTGGTATGACTGCCAGAAACTATCATGAGAAAAATCAAGATTATGCAATATCTTTAAAGCAATACTGTTATAATCGGCCATGTCAGAAAAAGGAATCTCTTTAGTGATGAGCCAGTAGTATATTCGAAGTATCCAGAAGGCAATTCCTCCAGATATAAATAGCCCTCTCCTCCCAAACCATTTTGACATATTATCTGTGAACTATCTCAGAAATAAGCAGTTTGACAAATCGAATACCTGTTGGAATTGAACTGGCTTTGCTTTTATCACCAATCCTTTCATATTCTTTTGTAGGAATTTCTTTAATTGAATAGCGATTTTTCAATGCCCTGATCGATAGTTGATACTCAATGGCGTATCCTTCCGTATCAGGGTTAAGTTTCTTAAACATTTCACTAGAAATCATTCTATAACCGTTTATCGTATCGGTAACATACGTTCCTGATCTATTAAAAAGAGCATTGGCAAGAAACGTAAAAGCAAGATTCGCCCATTTTCTCAATGGGAGCATAGCATCATCTTCTTCGTTTCTTCCGCCTTTCATAAACCGCGAACCAATCACCATATCGTATCCTTTTTTTGCTTCACTAATAAACTTTGTGAAGTCCTTATAATCTTCATTTCCATCAGGGCTATATACGAGCAGGTAATCACACTTTGTTTTTTTAAAAGCTATTCTAAACGCTTCGGCACGTCCTCTTTTCTTTTGAATGGTATAAGGAATTTTGTGTTTCTTATAATACTCAACCGTCCCGTCTGTAGAGCCTGGATCAATTGCAATGATTTCATTAAAATGTTGCTTTGGAAGTTTTGGCCAAAGTTTCGTTATTCCATCAATTTCGTTCCATGTAAGAATCAGTAAGCCCACCTTGATGCTGTTATTTTTTTTCATATGATAAATAATAATGTTTATAATACTCAACTGTCTCTTTTAATCCGGCTTCCAAGGAATATCGTGGTTTAAAACCAATGAGCTTCTTAAGAAGTGCTGTATCGCAATTTCTACGTGGTTGACCCTCCGCTTTTGTTGTGTCAAAAACTACTTCCTTCTTAACTCCTGCAACTTTCAAAATTAAATAAATGAGATCTTTGATTGTTGTTTCTTCATCATTGCCGAGGTTAATTGCCCTTGGCTCAGTATTCTTCTCACATACTTCTAAAACCCCTCTTGCAAAATCCTTTACATACAAAAATGACCGACTTTGATTTCCTGAACCCCATACGATGAGCGGATTTCCATCTGAGAAGACTCTCCTAATTAATGCTGGAATGACGTGTGATGATTCAGGATTGAAATTGTCTCTAGGTCCATACGCATTGTATGGTCTAACGATAGAAATATTCATTCCAAATTCGTGATGATACCATTCTCCTGCAAGTTCTTCGGTTCTCTTCGCCCATCCATATCCAACATTCGTTGGTTCAGGGAGATCTAAAAATCCCTCTGATTCAGGAGTAGGAACAGTACAATGGCGAGAATACACGCATGCAGAACTTACAACGCAAAATCTTTCAAGTTTTTTATGTTTGTACGCTTCGATAAGATTAAGAAACGTCGTGATATTGTCTTTGAATATTGTTGCTGGATGCTTCATGTTGTATTCAATCCCACCAACCGATGCAGCAAGATTAATCACAATTTGTTCATCTCCAAGGCACTTTATGATTTCCTGTGGATTGGAAAGATCAACAGAAACAATTTCAATTTTCTTAAGAATATCTTTTCGTATATTTTTTACATCGGTTTTTCTCACCCAAGCTCTTACATGGGCTGAATAATCAACAAGGTATTCAATAAGATGACTGCCGATAAATCCATCAGCGCCAGTTACAACGACAGTTTTATCTTTCCAAAAATTTTTCATCTTAGTATGGTTCTTGGATTACTCTGTAATAAGTGAATATAATGAATCGTCGAAACTAGAATATCAAAATACTGTAGCTTTCTTTTTTCAATAAAGGCCGGACTGTCTTGTTCACTCTGGGTTTGTTCTGCTGGGTGCCGATAGGGTACCTGTTGACCTACAACTCGAAGACCTTTATGCAAAGCAGTAATAATTGGAAGAAAAGTTGAATTCGGCCATAACTCAGGCTTCACATATCTTCTTGCACTTGTTTCGCTTATTTCTCCAATTTCTTCGGGTGGACGAACCTCATATTTTCCTAAAAAGCATTCAACAACTTCTGGAGCATTTCTTAAAACTCTCGGTCCAAACCATGCATCTAAATCATTATCTTTATCACTTCTAAGTCCGGCAATTCTTAATAGTTTATTCCATGCGCGATTGGCCCTCTGTTCATAAACGACCTGATAATCAGGATATGTCCCAAAAGCAGCTTCGTCTCTTTGTGGAATAACAATATCTGCTTCACCTTGAGCAATTGGTTGAGCCGCAATCGGTAGACAGCCAGTGACAAAACTCAGTTTTTCAGGCTCTACCCAGCAAAGTATTTCAGCTCCTTGAAGATTAGTTGCTTCGCTCATCCCTTGTCGTCTACTTGCGCTCATACCTCTTTCTCGCTCAGGAGAAGGTGTAATCCCTTGATCAGTAAGCATCTGACAAAAATCGGCAGAACTTCCGCCGTCAATAATAACAAGTTGATGACCTTTTTGACGAGCAGCCATCACGGTTTGAATTGCAAGATCGCCTCGGATTTTATCGACATTTCCCTCACGATGATCCTGCAATTTACCAGGATACCATTCTGGATAATAGGTTGTTGTAAAAATAGCAATAGAGTCTGGGTGCAAAACTTCGTGAGTAGGCAGTGTGTCTGGATCTTCTGTCATATATTATTTCGCAAAAACCTGTATTAATTCGGAAATTTCTTCATCTGTGAGTTCTGGATTATTACCAAAATATAATCCTTGTTCATCAATAATCTGCGCATTAGAATTGGGAAAAACATTCGTAAATTCAGGCATATGTTTGTGAAAAAACGGCTGTCGCGTCATATCTCCTCCGACAATTGGTCTTATTTCAATCCGTAATTCACACTTTACAATAAGTTCATCTCTAATCCTTTTTGATTTACAGATGATTGGGAAAGCAAAATTGGAAACAACGTTGATATGATCATATCTTATTGGATAATATCGTTTAGTTTTCTTATAAATATGAGATGCAAGTCTAATAAAATTAGATTCTCTTTTTGATATCACCTCATCGATATAGTTAAGCTGAAGATTTCCAATATAACCATTGATTTCAGATGGACGCAGGTTATACCCAAGATCATAAAACGTATAACGAGAGTAAAAGGTCGAATCGACTTTGTATTTTTTTCGTAATTCAATCTGCTTGTTTGGGGGAAGGTTGCGATCCCAACCATGAGAACGTACTAATTTTAACATCACCATTAATTCTTCAGAGTCGGTACACACTGCTCCTCCCTCAATTGTCGACATGTGATGACCGACAAAAAAAGAAAACGTGCTGGCAAATCCGAAATTACCAAGTTTTATTCCTTTGTACACTGTCCCCAATGATTCACAGTTATCCTCGATCAAAAGAATTTTTTCTTTCTCGCAAATATCTTTAATTTTATCAATATCACTGCAAAAACCTAATAGATTTGTCAAAAAAAGCATTTTTATTGGAACTTTTCTGAGTGTTTTTCGAAACGTTTTGCTTGAAATATTAAGTGTATCAAGCTCAACATCGACTGGAGCAGCTTTTAAACCAAGCTGGATGAGAGGCATTGGGTTTGTTGCCCATGTTAATGCAGAGAAACCAGCATATTGATCTTTTTTAATATGCCCAAGATTTAAGAGAGATTGTATGAGTGCGAGATTCGCCGAACTTCCGCTATTGAAAAAAACACAGTAGGATCGCCCTTGATATTTAGCGAAATTTTCTTCAAATTTTTCACAATTTGGCCCAATGCTTAATTGCGAAGCAGATTTAATAAAGTCACATAATTTTTCTTTAGTTTCTTCTTCTTTATAAAAGGTTGATTTAATGAGTTTAATCATAGTCAATACAGAAAAACATTATAACCCATTTCTTAGTGCTTTTGTAGCTGAAATCGGTATATTTTCAGGTTTATCAAAGCCACTAATAAAGACCATCTTATATTTTTTATTCAGGTCACCTTTATTGCTAAAATTAAAACCTGCCCCAAGGCTCCAATATTCCCCTTTTGAGGCATTTGGCTCTCCCTCGTCAGCGATCGTGTTATTCTTTTTAAAAAATCCATGCTGGTCGATCAAGTACTGCGTTAGGACATTTGGTATAAGAAATCGCATATCTGATTGGGACGACTCATAGCTTATGGCGAGATTCTTTTCCCCATTTCGAAGTCTGTATAAATATCCATTGAAAGCTGGAATTTTTCCGAAAGAAGAATTTTTTTCATATACAATAATTCCACCTTTATTTTGTTCACCATTTAAAAGACTTTTTACATCAAACGGGTTATTGATATTAAAATCCATATACGCCGTATCCTCGATAATCCATGTTGATAAATAATTACGAGAAGTCTGTATTTTTCCTTCAAGATGCACATCTGCATAATCTCGATCTGTTTTAAATGTGTATGTTTTTGTGAGATTGAGATGAGTATTTTTTGGCAAAGGTATTCCATTTGGCCAAAATTGATGTAATAACTTTTGGGCGTTCTCTTGAGACATATGATTGCCAAGTAGGATCGGGCCCTCGTAGTGGAATCTAACAGTAAGAGCATCTCTGCTCTCAATAGTTTCCTTCTTCCATGGTAGACCGCCTAAGTAAATCCATTTCGTTTCGTTATTAAATGCATTTCTTAGAAGTATTTTGTCATCAGGGAAGCAAAAATAATCTCCGGTACTAAAACGATCGTTAACTCCAATTCCAAAAAATCGTTCCCAAATTGAGTTATTGGGATTAGGTATTGTAACAGCAAAATTGTTTGTCTGACTTACATATCTATCAAACCAAAAATCCTTATTTGGATTATTATCCCGTGCCCATGACGCTGTCAATACATCTTTAAGATTGAGAGTATCTATATTTGCTTCGGGTTGAGATATAATAATTGGTCCAACAATTATATCTCCATTTTTATCTCCAGTTTCACTTGTGACGATTTTAAGAAGCGCCGTCTGTTTTTTATGACCAATGTTAACCTCGCTTAATAATAGTTGTTTCTTTCCATCTCCTGAATGATATGAGAAAAATTCTTTTGAGCCGTTAGAAAAATGTACTCCAGTCCGATATCGTTTACTTATTACATAGGCTCTAATCCAGATTCTATCTGAGTCAATTTTTATAAGATTTTTCGAGATTGGAATTTCTATTGTGGCATCTAATCCATCTTTAATTAAAATTTGATATGGAGATCTTAAAGTAATATTTTTGTTACTTTCAAGCGAGGAAAGTTTAATGAGAAATGCCTGTTGTCCTTTCTTTACTTTATTACTAAAAAACAAAAGAGCGAATAACAAGAGTATAAGAATTAGTATTAGTAGTAAAACTTTTTTTGGCGGCATGTCAGAATCCTATGAAAAGAATCATAAATAATTACTGAGATTCTTCCTAAAATATGTGAGCGTTTTCTTTAAACCCATTTCTAAATCGATCTTTGGCTTCCATCCAATGTCTTTATGAATCTTTGACCAATCTCCAACATAATTGCCAATATCAATCTTTTTTCTTTCTCGAGGAAATGGAATCTTTGAAATTTTTAATTTTGGATTAATTCTTTTCAGAATCTTGGCTACCTCAAGGAGAGAGTAGGGTCTGATTCCCCCAAGGTTATATACTTGCCCATCAGCGTTGCTTTCGACCGCCACCCTGAGAAATGCATCAACAACGTCGTCAATGTATGTAAAGTCACGTATCTGAAGTCCATCTCCGTATAATTTAATCTCCTTGTTCAGTACGGTTCGATTAATAAACCAGGCAATAAACCCTTGTCTGTCGTGACGGATCAGCTGACGAGGACCATAACAATTTGTTAGTCTCAACGAAACTGTCTTTATTCCGAAGACTTTATGATAAAGGCTGTGAAAAAGTTCCCCAGATAATTTATTGATCCCGTTGATGTCCGTAGGGTCAATTGGATGATCTTCATTGATAGGCGGTTTTTGTTTTGTTTTACCGTATATCTGCCGAGTACTCGCATAAATTATTTTCACACTCGGATTGTGGTAACGACAGGACTCGAGCAGATGGAGCTGGCTTTTTGCATTAATTTCCAAATCCGTAACAGGATCCTTCATCGAATCCATGTGACTTATCTGTCCAGCAAGATTAAAAATAATATCCTGGTTTTTGATTATGTAGGGGAGTGCGAAACTCCTCATGTCTGTATAGCTTATTCTTACTTTATGTTTTATATCTTCAACATTCGCTTCATTTCCGCCAAAATCAGGAATCATACTGTCGATAAGCGTTACATCTGCTTTTCTTTTTACCAGTGCATGAGCCAGATTGCTGCCAATAAACCCCAATCCACCAGTAATCAACACCTTTCGACCTGCAAAGTCATTTCTCTTCATTTTCTTTCCCTCTTACGATATCCCTGATAACATATTGCGGGGTAACGTTATGGGTCAAATACATTCTTCCGACAAACTCTCCCATCATCCCAAGGATTAACAGTTGTATTCCTGAAAGGATTAATAAACTTGACGTGGTTGATGCCCAGCCTAAAGGCAAATCGGGATTTCTTAATTTCTCAAAAATAAAACCTGCAGCGAGTACAAACCCTAACAACGCAAAAATGACCCCAAGATAGAGCGACCACCGCAGCGGTTTTATTGAAAAGTTGATGAACATATTTGACCAAAGTAAGAGAAGTTTTTTAAGGGTATAGTTACTTTTTCCGATTTGGCGCTCGTCATGTTTGACGAGTTGTTTGTCGATGTGCTGCGTTGCTCTCAATATAAGTCCATCGATATATGGATACGGACCGGTGTATTTAATAACTTCGTTAATAACGTTTCTCCGGATAATTTTAAAACTTGAGAGATATAAGTCCTCAGGTTTATCAAGCACCATGTTAGCAACTTTATCATTAAATCTGCTGCCGAGATTACGAAACCAGCTGTGTTTTTTTTGTTTATAGTATGAGTAAACAACATCTGCTTTTGTTTTCTGAATTCGATCAAACAGCTTGAGGATTTCTTCAGGAGGGTTTTGGAAATCATCGTCAATAATAACAGCAAACTCTCCTGTTGAAACATTAAGACCGGCCATTACCGCATTGTGCTCAGAGAAATTTTTTGCCAGACATACATACACAACGTCCTTCGGATATATTTTAACAAGCTTGCGGCATTCATCGTCAGATGAATCAGTACTTCCGTCGTTGACTAAAACAACTTCGATCGACAAAACCTTTTTGGATAAGAGTTTGTGAACTTTATTAACTAGAGAACCGATTGTTTTTTCCCCGTAGTAAACGGGAATAATGATTGATAATTTTTTCATACGAGTTTCTTCTATTCATCACAGAATTCCTTGTTAATATTACTGAGTGTTTTTTGAGCATCTTCAATCATATCTTTTTCATTCATCCAGCTCTGCAGAATAACCTGGAAGTATTTTACCGCTTTAGTCTCATGCGGGTCAAGCTCAATATCAAACCAAAGTCCATGCTGACCATGAAGTTCGTCATCTTGATTAAATGTTCCGATCAATTCTAGATGATTCTGCGGATAATAAAAGCCAATCGAATTAAATATTTTTGATAATCTGTTCCTCTCGTTTCTTGATAATTCTTGTCCACCTTTTAAAATATATCTGTCAACTGAAGCATCTTTTATGTATGTTTTAAGCAGGAATTCTTTATCTTCTCTATTTGCTTTTTTTATAATGTCATTTTCAAATACATTAGTAGGAATTCTTGTTGAAATATTACTCGCGACATCATCATCAAACCCACCTAGAAAGTGCCCGTTCATTGTTGGATCGCAGGAATAATTGAATGCTGCCAGGTTATTATTGTATGGAGTCTGCTTTCGATATATGATTGGAATATCTTGTTGATTTTTTTTGTTAGTAGAGTAATAATACTGATCAGTAAGACCGTTTGAAAGGATAATGCTGCTCATTCCTCTATTAGAGCCTATTCGAAAATCCATAACAGGTGAATCACTGAAAACATAACGGGCAGTAAGTCTCTCATCGCTAAGAGATGTAAGTGAAATCTCAATAGGGAAATAGTTCTTGTTAACATCAAAGTCATGTTTTATAGCTATGGATACTGGAGGATTGTCTTTTTCGTATGAATAGAATTCTTTTTCTGACATGATATCTAAAGTTCCACGCTGAGCAATTCCACTCTGAGGATTCCTTGAGAAGGTTACTGATAGTGCTCCTCTATTTTGCATAATACTCCGTGTCCATCCAAGCATCCCTAAATAAGACTTAGTTAATAACGTTGCTTGTTTGTTCCTAACTGACAATAAGTCGTCTGGAAAACAATAATAATCTCCGCTGTTCATAGCATCATTGACTCCAATTGAATATCCTCTTTCCCATACTGGGGCATGAGGGTAAGGAAGTGTAACTGAATAGTTCATTTGTGGACTGGTCCAACGAATCATAGGATTCTTTGGATCTGGGTTGTTTGTTCTTACGAAACTATCAGATTGATAGTTGCTTCCACAGCCCAAAACTTGAACATCCCTAAATACAACAGAGGGATTGTTGTTTTTTTGTTCATATGGAGCGTTTTGGTAGGTTAATTTAATTCTATATGGACCACCTCCTTTTACAAGAGTTCGTAAAAATATAGTCTCTTCATTCTCTAATCCGCTTGAATGGGCGGTTCCCTCAATCCTTCCTTCTCCTTCATCTGAATAGAACCAAATTGACCCAACAGTATTTGTATTAGTATTGACATGAGCTACGATATCAACATAACAATCCTTGATATCAAGCTTGCTTTCCCCAAATACGAACTCTTTAAATGGGTTAGTGTTGTTTATGACAATCTGGCCATTGCTTAATTTGCGCCGGATAGATTTTCTCTGATTGAACTTTAGCTTAGGATCTTTTACGTATGGACTCGTGTTAACAAAGGATGCCTGAACTAATTCTTCTGGAGAAAAAACCTTTCGTAACCTTTCGAGAGGGTAATCGCCATACATTATTCGAAAACCACTTTTTCCATTTTCATCAACTGCAGGATAAAAAGAATTACCAAAAACCTTTTTGTCTGTTTCGTTTGGAAGCATTTTCCACGCATACCACCATTCCGCAGCATGATAATTAATCCATGCTCCTGTGACCGCATTGTGTAAACTCGTTGGAAAAGAAGATAGTACAACCGCTTTTATATTTGGATGACGCTTTACGTATTGATTCACTTTCTGGAAGGTCCTCATCTGTATATTGGTGAGCGGAAAAAATGAACCATAATAAAAAGCAAGATGATCAAAAACACAGAGTACCGCAAACCCTGCAAGCAAAAGAATATGAAATCGGGGAAAGAAACGAACGATGGCATATATTGCAAGAGCAAGTGCGGCTGGAAGCATTATGTAAACGTATCGACTTGCATAAATATTAATCGGAATGACAATAATTGCAGAAGCTAGAAACCAAATACACAGACCAAGTAGCATATGCTTTCCAATAGTGATTTTTTTCTCATTCAATTGATTCCTCAGAGCAACAACAGTGCCAAAAAATGTTAGCAAAAGAAGTGATGCGCTTAGCTTGAATTTTAATATAAGTTCTAAATCGACATGTGCTAAATCATTTTTAAACGATGTATAGTCGTCTAATCTTGGCTTAAAAGCAAAAAATGTTTCTCTAATAATTCTTATCATATTATTTTTTGCTGATAGTAACGGTGTTGGATAGTAAACTTTAAATGTGTCTACGAGAGAGGTCGGTGAAGAGCTTTTTATGATAAAAAACTGCGTCACAAAAAGACTAGCAATAATAAAAAAAGTTAGAAGAAAATATGAGGAAACATATTTGATTAACTGTTTTCTTGGATACTTTTTAAGATTAAACAAGAAAAAAATTAATGGAGCACCGACAATAAAGAAAATCGCCTGCTCCTGATATAAAACTGACCAGGCAATCGAAATGGACGAAAGAAAAAGATATGTCGCCTTAGCTAGTCGAGTTTTAGAAGTAAAAGCTCGGTTGAGTGTTAGGTAGGATATTAAAAAGAATAAAAGTTGAAAAAATCCATAATTGGCAGAAACCCAGTAAAAGGACTCTTTGTAAAAGGGAGTAACGATTAGAAAGATCCCAGTCCAGAAACTTGCTTTTTGACCGATAATGGGTCGAAGGATTTTATTAAGTAATAAACTGTTTATAACAAGTATCGCTACTTGAACTGCAAAGTATCCCCAAACCGACGTTCTGAAAATTAAAAATAATAACTGATGAGTAATGTGCCATCCAAGCTGCAGACGTGGAACTCCACCTGTCAAATAGCTCGTAAATATACTTATAATATTTGCCGAGCTGGAGGTTTGATGTGAAAAATTAAGAAAATATCCAAAATCATCACTCCAGAAATCAAAATGTGAAAGTGCTATTCCATATATGAGTATTGAAAGAAGGAAATATAATAAAAAAGTGTTTCGTTCGGATGTAAAATCAGGCCATCTGAAACGCTTGAACTTTTGATCCAAAAAAAGAGATAGAAATTTATCTCCAATCAAAGCTAATATTCCTACTAAAGCTATTTTCTCCATATGTTCCGGGCCTTTATTAAATAATCTTTTTGACTGATTTGATAACAAATTTAATATCCGTTTCTGTAAGAAATGGATGTAATGGTAATGAGACAATGCGATCTGCTAAGTATTCACTCGCAGGAAAAGCTCCTTTCTTGTAAAAAAAATCCTTAAAGGCTTTTTGTAAATGGGCTGGAATTGGATAATGAACAAGTGTTTCCACACCTTCTTTTAATAATCTCTTTCTAAAAAGATCTCGACTATATGGGGCAACAATCACAAATAAATGATATGAAGATTTATTTGTTGAGCTTTCATTAAAACCGGAAACGATGGTTACTTTTCCTTTCAATTCTGACTGATATCGATGTGCGATCTTTCTACGAACGGCCACCTCATAAGAAAGCTTTTTTAATCGTTCTGATAAGATGGCCGCTTGAAGTTCATCAAGTCTGCTATTCCTTCCAATAGATATATGTTCGTAGGTTTTTTTCTGACCATAATTCCGCAACTCCATTATTTTTTTTTCACCTTTTTTCTTTCTACTACTAATCGCTCCTGCGTCACCAAAAGCACCAAGATTTTTAGTAGGGTAGAACGACCATGCTGCAAAGTCTCCCCAATATCCTGCGTAATGATTATTGTAAATTGCTCCATGAGCTTGTGCGCAATCTTCAACTAAATATAGTCTATGTTTTTTTACAATTCTGAGAATTTCTTTCATATCGCATATCTGCCCGTAAAGATGAACAGGAATTACTGCTTTTGTCTTTGGCGTTATTGCTTGTTCAATGTTAGACGGATTAATGAGTCCAGAGTCCCGATATACATCGGCAAGCCGTATTGACGCCCCTGTTAATGCAATCGCCATAAGCGTTGGCATTGCAGTTAAAGGTGTCGTGACAACTTCATCTCCCGGACCGATATTTAATGCACGAAGAGCCATTTCGATCGCATCGGTCCCGTTTCCTACACCAACCGACCAATGTGATTCTATTTTTTTTGCAAAAGCTTTTTCGAAAACTTTCACTTCGGGTCCAAGAACAAACCATCCTTGTGATACCACTCTTTTCCAAGCTTGATTCATCTCTATTTTGTAGTGGCTGTATATTTGAGCTAAATTAAGATAAGGTACCTTAAGGTCTGTTGCCATATGTATATCTTGGTAAGGAAAATTTGAACCAATATAAGAGCGTAAACAATGTCCATATATTTAGTATGAAGGTGGTTTTCAAATGAGGATTCGAATTAAACTGCCCTTTGTAGTAGGATTCGATGTTTTTCTTAATTTTTTTTATGTCAAGAACGTCCGCAATGGGGAGTCGAGAAACAGAGTTTGCCGTATCTAATACTTGAGGCTTCATTTTTTTCAATAAGAGCTCGATGGGAACTGTAAAACCCATTTTTTTTCTTGTAACAATATTCGTTGGCAGTTGGTCTTTCATAATTTCCTTTAATATCCATTTCGTTGTATATTGTGAATCAATTTTGTATTTTTGTGGAAGTCGGCTTACATAATCGAAAAGTTCTCGATCAAGGAAGGGGAACCGGCCCTCAAGAGAATGTGCCATAAGAATCTTGTCTGCTTTCATCATTAAATTTTCAGGCATCCATGTTCTCATATCATATGAAAGCATTCCATTAAGGAGGGGTTGTTCCTCAAAGTATTTATTATAACGAGACGTTATAGGTGGAATCGTCCTGTTTAATAAATAGTCATCCTGATTGTCGAAATACCAACTTTGTTTAAGAAAAGCATTAAATCTTTCAGCATACGGAGGCATATCGGATAGTAACGTTGCATATTGTGGATATCCACCAAAAACCTCATCTCCTCCTTCACCAGACAATACCACCATCACATGCTTTTTTAATTCTTTGCATAATCTGTATAAAGGGAGACATGCAGCATCTGCGATAGGTTCGTCTAAAGCAAGATTAACCGCATCGAAATCCTTAATGAGCTCTTCAGTGGTTGTAGAGACTTCAATATGTTTTAAACCAAATTTCTTTGCAACTTTTCTAGAGTATTCAAATTCGTTTACCTCTGGAAATCCAATATTAAATGTTGTTAAATTGGCTCCAAGCTTATTAATCATATACGCAATGGTGCTTGAATCAATTCCACCACTTAAGAGTACTCCAACAGGAACTTCTCCCATAAGTTGAGAGGAAACAGCTTTTTTAAGTATTTCAGAAAGCTCCTCCTTCACTGTTTTTAACGAAGGAGCAGGGTATGGATCATCATAGCTCGTGTCCCAATAACGGAAAGATGCCGCCGTTCCATTGTGTATACGCATACATGTTCCTGCTTCAACACGTTTGATGCGTTTAAATAATGTATACGGTGCTTGAATATATCTGAATGTAAGATGATCTCTAAAGCCAATTTCGTCCAACGATGTATCTATTCCTTCAAGTGAAAGGAGCGCCTTAATTTCGGAGGAAAAAACAAGAACATCACCATCTTGATATACATAAAGAGGTTTGATCCCAAAGTGATCTCTTACAAGATAAATTTCGTCTTTTTTGATATCCCAAATACAGAAAGCAAACATTCCATTTAATTTGCCAAAAAGTTCCGTTCCGTACTCTTCAAATCCACGCAAAATGACTTCGGTATCAGATTTTGTTTGAAATAGATATCCTTTTTTTTCAAGCTCCCTGCGAATAACGAGATAGTTATATATTTCTCCATTGAAAACAATACCCATTGTTTTTTGTTCATTAAAAATAGGTTGATGACCAGAGGCTATATCAACTATAGATAATCTCAAATTAATGAAACCATATTTATTTTCGTGAATAAATGTCCCTGAATCATCAGGTCCACGATGATTAAGAATCTTTTTAAAAGACACAAGCGTTTCTTCAATATTGAATCGGTCATTTTTCTTATTAATAAGTCCAGCAATTCCGCACATATATTATGATAATAATTTGGTAATGGTATCCTCCCAGGCTTGCAAATAACGATCGTGGTTAAACAAATCCATTGCGGTCATTCTTCCCGCCATTCCAATTTTTTTTGTCTGCTCAGGATGATTTCTTAGATAGGCGAGATACTCTCTAAGTTCATCTGGCTCATCGGCATAAAAACCATTCTCTCCATTTTTAATAAAGAGCTCGACATCATGATTTTTTGCAGAAACCGTTGCAAGCCCGCACATCATTGCTTCTCCTCGAGAACGAGGCATAGGAGATCTTAATGTAGGATTAAAATAAATCGAATGCTGTCGAATTGCGTTGATATAGTTCTGGTATTTTGAATACGCATATTCATTCCCTTGTCTGTCGTATAGTATATCAGGTTCAGGAACCAATAATCTTTCAGCATCTAATGTCCTCTTGTTATTGAAGACTTTATTGAAAAGGTAGTAACCCCTATAATGCGGACGCTCTTCCATCATTTTTCCTAATGTTAAAATTCCTTTCTGGTATAGAGCCGGAGGGAACTCTGTGGGATCAAAACCTTGCCAAATTACTTTTGAATGATTAAATCGCCATTCTCTCTGCGCTTGATATGAATTAACAATGACTAACGTATCTCTGAGATAATCGACCAGTTGTTTTCTGCTGCTCTCAATAACTTTTGTATTAATATTTTCTCTCTTATGTCTAAAGTCATACTGTCCATAAAACTGGGGTGTTCCATGACATATGACTATTTTCGGAATATTGACATTTTTTATAAACCATCGAAACATTGCACCCCAATCAGAGCCAAGAACATTGTTTGTATGTTTATAAGCTAAAATATTTTCATCGAAGTGGGCGATTGCAAAATCATAGCTGGCTTCATTAATGTCTTCGATTGGCACCATCTTAGCATTTTCAGACAAGGGTCGCCGATTGTATTCCCATATATTTGTATGATTTCTCTCATCGTTTGTCACCAGATTAAATTCATACGGAAGCTTATAAAGCTCGTACTGATGTGAGCAATGCCATTTGTGAGTAAGAATTCTCAATTTTCTAGAACTCTTGATATAGAACGGAGCAGGTATATATTTTTGGAATCGATTATCAAGAAATTTTTTATCGTCATTTTCTTTAAGTCTATAGCTCTTTGCCCAATTGAGTATTTTTCCATAGGTATCAAGCGTCCATCTTCTTGTAACGTAGAGTAGCTCAGGATGCTTCTCATATAATCGTCTAAAATTCAGCAGTGAACGGTAAGGTTTTTCCTCATCTTTTCCCGTTGCGGATGGATGAGAAATATGAATGGTATAAGCATATTTAATAAACTTAATCCTTGCCCCACGTTTATATAACCGATACGCCATCTCAACATCTTCCCAACCGAAGCCTGATTTTTTATCACTCATTGAATAGCTAAAATCAGGATCAAAAAAAAGCTCCTTACCATAATGCTCTGCTATAAATGATTTTCTTATAGAAAAGTTTCGGGTGATACAATTCAGAAAACTATTTTTATTAATCGAATCCTGTATTTGGGCATCCGTAAGAATTCTTTCCGAATGTTTTTCATAGTAATCAAGCGACTCCTTAGGACTCCTTGAGGCCGTTTCAATATTTAGCGGGCCAATTACAACGTCGCAATCGTTATATAAATGAGCTGCGACAATAGATGATATATATCTTTTATTTGTCAAGCAGTCAGAGTCAATAATAACGATTATTTCTCCTCGAGCTTCTTTAATAGCCAAATTTCGTGATAAACAATTGCCAAGATTTTTCTTATTTCTAATGATACTTATGTTCTTGATAAGAGTATTTTTTTCAGCTTTTACCATTTTTAAAAAATTCTTAATTATGGTATGTGTTGCATCGGGTGAAGCATCATCAACAAAAATAATTTCAATTTTCCCTCTATAATCTTGCTCTTTTAGTGCCTCAAGAAAATAACTTATCTCTTTTTTCTTTTTATAGTAGGCGCTCACAATGCTTACTAGAGGAAGGCCTTTATTTGAAGTTTTATCATATTTCTTATAGAGCGATGTCTCATCAACTGATGAGTTAAAATGAATGAATCTCCTAACTAGGCCTAGTTTTACAATTCGGGGAGTCATTGGAAAAGCATAGAAAAAGCGTTTTAAAAAACGTTTTATTTTGTTTGCATTCTGCCAGTAGCGAAAACCCTTTGAAGTGACCACGAGGTCCTGGACATATTCAAGCTGTCCCTTAGCATGCAGAAGACGTACTAACTTTTCATTAAGTAATGCATTTTCTTTTTCTAATTTTTCGATCTCCGGAGAATTGAATTGATTTCTCATAATATACATCTACTTGACTAAATAGAGTAGCCCCTCACGGATTTTCGTATATGCTTGCCATACACGAAAAAACTTGGCAGTCTTAATATTTTTTAACGTTATTTCCAGATTTTTTATTTCAGATTGTGTCTCTTGAATATCCCTTCTCAGATCTTCATTTTCCTGCGTTAGGTGTCTAATTTTAAGATCAGAAACAATATCATCATTAATTTTTCGAATTTGTTTTTGGTAATCCTCAAGTTCTATATTTCTCATCTTAAGAGCATGGTTCTCTTCATTAAGAAAAGCTATACGCTTCTTAAGCGTATTATGTTGTTTATAAAGAGTCTGTTTACCAATGCGGGTTAGGAGAGTAGACGAGGCATTAGTTTTAACCATAATGGAATTATATAGCATATCCTCGCTCAACTTGCAACAGGAACACGCTCAACATAAAAATGAAAGTAAGAATTTTGATGAAGAATTATCTGAAGAAAAAGCAGTCAAAGATCCTCACAACAGCTCTTATGCCATCTATCCATGTTAATTTTTTACCTTCGGTATACGTTCGCCCAGAATATGAAATACCAACCTCAAAGAATTTGATATCCTTAACATGAGCCGCAAGTGCAGTAATTTCTGGTTCTAAATCGAAACCACGACTCTTTATTTTTGGAGCTAAGCTACGGATAAGATCTCCTCTGAATGCTTTATAGCCAGTTTCAATATCAGTAAGATTTAAATTAGTTAGGATGTTGGAAAGAGTAGTAATAAAAATGTTTCCGCAATAGTGCCAAAAATTAAGAACCCTCCGCGGATGATCGGTCACAAATCTTGACCCATAGACAACGTCTGCTTGATATCGTAAGAAAGGATCAATTAGGCAAGCGTAATCATTGGGGTCATATTCAAGATCGGCGTCTTGAATAAGAACAATGTCTCCTCGTGATGCTTTAAAACCTAATTTAACCGCTGTGCCTTTTCCTCCATTCTTTTTTCTTATATATTGAATGTCGATTTTTTTTGATTGTGGACGTTTTAAAAAGTCTTTGATGATTTTTTGAGTTGAATCAGTCGATCCATCGTCAACAATGATAATTTCTTTACTAAGTCCATTGGTTTGAGCCTGTAGAGCTTTCTTTATTGTTGAGAGAATATATTTTTCTTCATTGAATACCGGGATAATGATCGTCAGTAGCTTATACATACACCGTTAAATCGATAGTATACCACAAGTGTGTTTTTACGCTTAATCATTGAACTTGTGGAATTATAGATCTTCAACCCATCCGACCAAGTCGTCTGGATGAGTCATGCCGTCGAAATATTCTCGCGCCGCATCAATAAGAGATCCTTGCTGTTCTGGACTACATACATCAAATAGAAAATGCGCACGACCTGAATCTAGGTTGTTTCTTCGCATTAGATAGTACGTCGCAGTGAGCCAGGCACATACTTGCCGAACCAAGCTCCTTCTTTCTAAATAGCTCTCTCGGGCTTCTGATCCGTACATAAACGATAGCTAACGAGTCTATAACGTGCCTCAAATATGTGTGTATTATATAATAGAATGATGAAATTTAACCGCAAACAAGAAATATTGCTCAACTCGCTGATAATACTCCTTACCTTATTCTATATATGTGCGAACCTAAGCAAACTCACGGAAGGATATAGACAGATTGCAAAATGGATTATTCTTAGAAATGACTTAAAACAAAACTCTCGTATCAGTTCGATTAATATCAATTCTCCGGAGGTGAGCTTGTATAGAACATATATAAAAGACACAATAACTACTGCTCATGGGAAAAATGTGATTTTTGTTGATGCTTCATCGTCCTTAAATCTTGATTCTATTAGAAATTATATAAGCATTGACAATACTCCTGTGGTCAATGCAGAGATGCTCACTCCTAACGTTCTCTTTATTCCTGACAAAAATCTTTTATGGTTTGTTATTAACAACGATTATAAAAATACTTCAGCACAGATTATTTCAGAAATTCAACAAAAATGGTAATAGCTTTTTTTCTAACCGTTCTAATTTTTTTATCATGGGTTTCCAGAGTAAAGAAAATGGCTAAAAACTACACGTACTCCGAAACCCTCCATGCTAGCCTTATTCTTACTATTTTTCAAATTACTTCAACAATTTTTTTCTGGGGCATTATAGCGAAAAAGCTTGATATTGACAGAATTCTACTAACTAATGTGTTTGTTGCATTGCTCGTTACAAAAGGAAGGCTATGGATAGTGCTCAACGAATGCTTCATGCTATTGAAACATGTAAAAAATTTTCTAAGACACGTCTTCTCATATAGATTGCTGCGCATTATATTCATATGCATCATTGTTCAGCAAATATGGACGCTGGGACGAATTCATTACACTTCTCCGAATGTCCTTGATACGCTTACATATCATCTTCCGATAAGCATAAAGTGGTACCAGGAAAAGGCAATCGATCTTTACGAGCCGGCTCCCATCGAGAGAATGAATTACTCAACAAAAATTCCGAAAGCATTGAATTTTTGGATACTGCTTTTTTCCAAAAACATAACATATATAGAGATCTCCCAGTATTTTGGTTACGTTCTTCTTATGCTTTCTGTTTATACGCTCCTTAGAAGACTTAATACACCGTTGTATTGGACTATCGCGGGTACTTTTATCGCGGTATCCCTACCTCTCGTTATTATTGAAAACTACACTCTCCACTCGTTATTATTGAAAACTACACTCTCCA
>Ga0155718_115_pt5 | contig 20436 bp, 18 predicted proteins | sample RifCSPlowO2_01_FD_107374 | JGI IMG/M metagenome (GOLD analysis project Ga0155718, IMG submission 107374) | Candidatus Roizmanbacteria bacterium RIFCSPLOWO2_01_FULL_38_11 | reverse complement strand
TAATTATTTCGAGTGGAATCACACAAGAAAAATTTTGGGAATGGAAGGAAAAATATCCACATTTTAGGATCGTTTTTGTTAAAAAAAATAATGGCTTCGCCTCAACGGTAAATATTGGATTTCGAGTAGCTCGATCAAAATGGATAGGAACAGTCAACGATGATGTTATTCTAACATCTGAATGGGTTAAAAAATTACTTAACTGTGCCGATGTTGATACAGGTTCTCTGAACCCAATCATCCATAAAACAAATGGAGAAATTGAAAGCTGTGGAATAGAAGTTTTAGATAAGGGTAAAGCTCTGCCAATAACCTTGTCTGTTACATCTACAAAAAAATGTATGCAGGTCGATGCGACAAATGCGGCGTGCGTCTTATATGGTCACAAAGCTCTACAAGAGATAGGCTTATTTGATGAAAAATTTGAATCGTATTTAGAGGACATCGATCTCTCCTTGCGCATAAAGAGAAAGAATTATAAGAGCATCGTTTCGACCGAAGTGGGAGTAACACACATTGGTCAATCAACCTCGATCAGCCTTCATTCAAAGAAACAGTTTCTCGATTTTAAAAACTGGATACTCGTGATTATTAAAAACTGGGGAGTCAAAAATATACTTATACACTTTCCTTCTATTTTTGTTGAAAGGTTAAGAAATATCTCAGGAATACTTAAGAACCTTTTTATTTTTTAAGAAGATTTAAACAGGAAATAAACTCCAATAAGAATACACGTAAGCCCAATCACTTTAAAAGACGTTAATGGTTCTTTCAATAAGAAGAAACTTAGTATAACAACGAAGACATACGTGAGCGATAGCGCAGGGTATGCTATAGATAAAGGAAACTTTTGGAGCACAAAGAGCCAGCTTATTGCAGAAACGCCGTAAACAAAAAAAGCAATAAAGACCATTGGTGAGAAAATAGTTTTAATAATTGAGCCAATGTTCGGAGCCAGCGTTGAAGCTTCGATACCTTTTTTAAAAAGCATTTGTCCGGCGATTGCAAGCGTCATGGAAAACAGAAGTAATATAAATTTCATAATCTTATTTTACCAAAAATATCATTATCTAAGACGACTATAACGTTTTTTCTCTAAGAGATTAATAAGATGCATCAGCTCAACGAGTATACTTAAACGTTGCGCTCTTCTTTTTTCCATAAACAGTTCTGAGCTGCCAATTTCTTCATTATCTTTTTGTATGGAAGGATAGCTAAAGGGAATCTCAACGCTTGCTACTCTTAATTTTTTTTTCAACGCGATAACAATTGGGAAAAAAATGGCGTTGGAATAGTCTTCTGGATCAAATATCAAATCCTCTGCTTGCTTTATATTTTTATTCATATAAAAACTATATCGTTTCATAAATAAGTTAACGATGTTCGGTTCGTTTCTGAATACTTTTGGGCCAAAAAACATATCAAGTTCATCATCGTGGGGATGTTGAAGGTTATTCATTTTTAGTTGCTCATTATATAATCGATTCCCTTCCATCTCGGAGCCGAACTGATAATTTGGATATGTTGACTTAAATAATTCCGGATTTCGTTTAGGTACTATAATATCAGCTCTATCTTCAATAATAGGATTCGTCACATATGGAATACAACGGGAAACAAACGATACCTTTTCAGGATCTGTATATACAATGACTCTAACGCCCTCAAGCTTAGAAGCAAGTTTAAATGCAAGACGTTTAGCAGGAGATCTTTTAATACTTGTTCTATTAACAATCTTAACACGAAGCAGCAGTGACAATTCTTTACGGAATGACCTGCTACTTCTTGCATCAACAACGACGACTTGATAGCCGAGCTGATTGGCTTTATGTAATAATTCAAAAGCCAAATCTCCACGGATTTTATCCGTATGCTTAATGCTTTGCAGCTTTCCACGGTACCATTTTGGATAGCAGGTGCTTAAGGTGATAGCAACACAAGAAGGATCAGCTTTTAACTTTTCGGGATCGCTCATCTTCTAATGATAACAGATTGCGACACCTACAGTGTAGCATTAACCATATCTACAAGGCACTGTTCTGCTTCATCTTCAGATATGTCATGAGAGATTCTTCGAGCAAGATCAATTGATATCTCTCTGGCAACCCATATGAGCCATTGAGCATACGTTCCCACTTGTACGAGATCTGAATTTTCTGTTGTAGTATCTTTTACTAAGACTAAGTTCCCATCTTTATCAAACCCAAAACCTTCAGAATATAAGAACGGATATCGCTCAGGAAAGTTTGCAGCTTCCATTCTTTCTGGCATCGTAACATAGGTTGTTTGAACTTCTTCTCCGGCAGGAACGATGGGAGTGTACGTCATGTCATCTGCAAGATGCACAATTCTATCAGCCAGATTTCCTTCGGTTATAAGAACAGGCTCTCCGTCATGGAGTCTAACAAACCCAGGAAGGCTATTGTGGCCAGTTTCAGATCCTGCTCTGGCCATGTACTCAATCGTGTCGGCAGGTACTCCCTGTTCTTCAAGAAGAGGCCTAATTGTGTCGTATGCGCCTTGTGAGTATGCATCTATAATTGTTCCCTTTCGAGCTGCTTTTCTTCGCATCACTTCAAAACGTTTCGTTGCATCATGGACAAGGGCACTGCGGACAATATCTTCTCCGGAGTCTTCGGGATCAAGAAAGGCATTAGCTAGGATGTCTGCACAATATGCAACCGCGACACAGTGTTCTCCGATATTGCCGAAATATTCATGATCAGGTTCGCCGGTATAGGGATTAACAAATCCCTCCTCTACCTCGCCAGGATAAACTCCGCCAATTCGTAGAACACCCATTTCATCGGGGTAACGTTTCTCGAAGTCTTCGATAGCGGTCTGTATGTCTATATGAGTGGATTGTTCAGTCACCATAAAATGTGAATATAAGTCGAAGTATTATATATCTTATAGTAATTGTTGTCAATCAAGAAGTTTCTGGTATGCGCCTAGGGCCTTATTTATTTCTCCAAGAAATACCTTTTTTCCTTCTGTAAGAACAAGTCCTTGCTGGCAGTTCTGTCTCATCTGTTCAAAACTATGACTTACCATGATAATTGTCGAACCAAATTTCTTAAAATCCTTAATTCTTGCCAAACATTTCTGTTGAAACTTTGTATCTCCAACTGCTAGTATCTCATCAACAAGAAGAATATCCGGCGTCTCTGCAACGGCAACCGCAAATGCAAGCCTCATGTACATTCCTGATGAATAATGCTTGATCGGCTCATCCATAAAATCCGACAGCTCTGCAAATTCGACGATTCCTTTGTAAAGCTTATCCATCTGCTTTCTCTTTATTCCAAGAATTGAACCATTCAAATAGACATTCTCGCGGCCGGTAAGTTCCGGATGAAATCCCGCTCCAAGCTCAATAAGTGGAGCAACTCTGCCATTTACGGTTACGCGTCCATCGTTTGGTTTTGTTACTCCTGCAACAAGCTTTAAGATTGTTGATTTTCCAGATCCGTTTCTTCCCATAATTGCAAGAGAACTCCCTTTTTCTAGTTCGAAATTAATCTGAGAGAGAGCGACTAACTTAGTTTTTGTTTCTTTCCTAGTGACAAGCGCAGGAAGAAACTCCTTAAACGTTTTCTGTTTTTGTAAGTTGTATGTTTTGCTTACATTCTCAAATGCAATGATAGTGTTCATATTTTTTTATTAAACGTAATCAGCAAATTTCCCCTCCATTCGTTTGAAGAAATAAAAACCTACCACAAAGATCGCCAGAGACATTACAAGGGCAATTGAAAGACTTTGAAGGTTTGGTGGTCCTCCTCCAAGAATGACTTGTCGATATGCATTAACGATCACAGACATTGGATTTAAGGAAAAAACAAAACGATATTTTTCTGGAAGAATTTCAACGGGGTACATGACGGGAGTTAAGTACATCCAGAGCATCAAAATCAAATTAAGTACGTATTGGATATCACGATAGAAAAGATTAAACGTTGCAGCAATGAGTGAAAGACCGATCGTGAATATCATTTGGATAAGAAATATCAAAGGGACCCACATGATCGATGAGTGAATAGAGATTTTGTAGATGATGAGAAACATAACGAGAACGATACACGAATATAGAAAATCAACAATTTTAGCAATGATCGTTGCATATACAAGAATTTCTCTTGGAAAGTATATTTTTGTAATCAAGCTACTGTTATTAACAAGGACTCCGGCAGATGAACTGAGACTTGAAACAAAGAGATTCCAGGGTAGCAAGGCAACAGAAAGGAAAATAATATACGGAACACCTAAAGAAGGAATCCTCAGGATTGTTGAGAAAACAAAGCTCACGACGATCATCTGGATTAAGGGATTTATTATAACCCATGCGTAACCAAGGACCGACTGCTTATATCGTTGGCTTATTTCTCGATGCGCGAGATTCCAAAGGAGTTCTCTATACTCCCACATCAACTCAGTATTTTTCTTAATCTTTTCGAACATATATGTAGAATTATACCTTTAAAACCGTAATATTAATCGAGAATATAATGTATAATGAGAGCCTATGTTCAGTGGGGCTATTATTACAGGATCAATTGCCTTTGATGAAATTATGGATTTTCCTGGCTCATTTGGGGATTATATTATGCCAGACAAAATTCACAAACTGAACGTATCCTTCGTTGTCGATACTCTTGAGAAGCAAATTGGCGGAACGGGCACAAATATTGCATACTCCATTAATCTTTTCGAAAAAAATAAAGTTCTTCTTGCTTCGGCAATCGGGTCTGATGGGCAAATTTTCATTGACTGGATGAATACTCAAGGGATGTCAACAAAACTTATTTATATTGACAGAAAGCTCTTTACTGCAACAGGAAAGGCAATTACCGATAAGGATGATAACCAAATTTGGGGATTCTATTATGGAGCATGTATTTCAGGAAAAAATATTGATCTATCAAAAAAACTTAACAAAACAACATTATTAGTTATTTCGGCAAATCATCCAGATGCCTTTCTCAACTTCCAGAGCCAGGCAATTAAACAGCGCATTGAGTATATATATGATCCAGGAATGTCTCTTACATGGATAAAGAAAGACGATTTAAGAGAGGGCGTTCTTAATTCTCAGTGGTTTGTCGGAAATGATTATGAAGTTGAAAGAATCTCAGAAATTATTGGTTTTTCAGCATCTCAGCTTGCTGATAAAGGGATTCATGTCATCACAACATTAGGACATAAAGGAGTACGTTATCAGCATAAAGATGAGCATGTATATCTCCCAGCAGTACACGGCATCAAGATCGTCGATCCAACCGGCGCTGGTGATGCCTGGCGCGGTGGTTTTATTGCAGGGTTGCTAAGAAACATGTCAATAAAAGAATCCTTGGCAATGGGTAATGCCGTTGCAAGTTTTGCTGTCGAACGCTATGGAACAGTTAACCACAAACCTACTCTTATACAAGTGGAGAGGAGAATGAAGGAGATATTAAGGGGTTGAAAATTATCCGCCCAAGGCGGACCCGCCTAAGGCGGGAAAATTTAATGATTTTATGGTAAAAAACGATATCAAAGATCTACGGCTTGCCTCTGACGGCAAAAAGCTTATCGAATGGGCTGGAATTCATATGCCAGTACTCAACCTTATCAAAGAGCGATTGGGAAAAACAAAACCGCTTACCGGAGTCATGCTTGCTGCCTGTCTTCACGTAACATCTGAAACGGCGAATTTAATGATTACGTTAAAGCACGCTGGCGCAGCTGTAGCTCTTTGTGCTTCAAATCCTTTGTCGACGAATGATTCCGTAGCAGCGTCCTTAGTAAAAGATTTTGACATACCTACATTTGCAATTACTGGAGAAAACAATAAGACATACTATCAGCACTTAAATGCAGTTCTTGACTTTAACCCAAACGTTACCATGGATGATGGGGCGGACCTAGTGAGCCTTCTTCATGGTGAGAGAAAAAAACAGGCTCATACGATTATTGGATCTTCGGAAGAAACAACAACGGGTGTCATTCGATTAAAGGCGATGGCTGCAGACGGAGCGCTTAAGATTCCAGTTCTTGCGGTTAATGATAATTTAACAAAACATTTATTTGACAATCGGTACGGAACTGGCCAATCGACCATTGATGGGATTCTCAGAGCGACAAATGTGCTGCTTGCAGGAAAAAAAATGGTAATTTGTGGATATGGATGGTGTGGAAGAGGGGTTGCCATGCGAGCAAAAGGAATGGGCGCACACGTTGTGATTACGGAAATTGATCCTGTAAAAGCACTTGAGGCTCATCTTGACGGATATGAAGTGATGTCTCTTATGCAGGCAATTAAAACTGCAGATATTGTTGTTTCTGTGACAGGAAACAAGCACGTTGTTGACGAGAAGCATTTGAAGGCAGCAAAAACAGGGCTCATTCTTTGTCAATCTGGTCATTTTGATGTTGAAATTAATAAACCAGCACTTGAGAAAATGACAAAGAAAAGGCGGAATGTCCGTCCAATGGTTGATGAGCATCTTTTACATGATGGGCGAAAGATTTATCTTATTGGTGAAGGCAGACTTGTTAATTTAGCTGCAGCTGAAGGGCATCCTGCATCCGTGATGGACATGAGCTTTGCAGGGCAAACCTATGCGGCTCGATATCTTTGGGAGCAAAGAGGAAAATTATCGCCAAAAGTATATCAGCTTCCTGAAGAGCTCGACAGAGAGATCGCTCAACTAAAACTTGAATCAGAAGGAATTTCAATTGACGTTCTTACCAAGGTCCAAAAAGAATATCTGAAGACGTGGACTGAGGGAACCTAACTACGAAGTTAAGAATTGCTGTTATTAGATAATGAAGAAGGTTATTTTTCTTCTGCTGATGATACTCCTGTCCTACACTCGCCTTTCCGGTCTTACGTGGAGTTATCCTTATCCCTTTCATCCAGATGAAAATAATATGGTCAACAGTGTCCAAAGTCTTAGATGTGAGGGCCCATCTATTAAAGACTGTCTAAACCCTCACTTTTTTGCATATGGCCAACCTCCGGTATATGCAGCATATATCATTTCGAAAGTAATGCCAATGATTGATCACCGATTGGCATTAAGGCTTATCTCTGCTTTTGCAAGCATTCTCAATGCCATCGTTCTTATAAAGATGTTTCAACTTTTTATCAAAAAGAAGCCTCAATTTTCAATTCTCATATATATATTTCTTATTGTTATTTTTTCTCCATATTTCATTCAGTTTTCACACTTTGGCACAACAGAATCAATACTTATGTTCGTGTATTCTCTCATTACATACTTTCTTCTTTCATGGAGCAAAAACGATGATTTTTCCTATGAAAATGTTTCATTAGTTGGACTGTCTCTGGGATTTGCTGTGGCAATTAAGCTTTCATCATTAGTTTTCATTCTTCCATTTATATGTGTTCTTATTTTTTCTTTACTTAAAAAGCAATCATCGAAAAAAATTGTATTAAGAATAAAAACATTTTTATTTCAACTAGCGCTTCTCTTTATCATAGGCGTATTAAGTTATGCTCTTTCTTCTCCTCACAACCTTATTTCATGGAATGATTTTATGTCGAGTATGAAGTACGAAATAGGAGTTGGGAATGGGTCGCTGAAAGTTTTTTATACTCAGCAATTTGAAGGTGCTCAGCCAGTGCTATTTCAACTACAGCATATATTCCCCTACATTCTCGGATTGCCCCAGTATCTCCTTATTCTGTTTGGTTTAAGTGCTATGGTTTTTCGTCGAACTTTTCAAGACAAAATACTACTGCTCTCAATTCTTATCTATTTTGTTCCAGTAGCCTTCTTATATGCAAAATGGACGCGGTTCATGAGTCCAATTTTTCCACTTCTTACCGTATGCGCGTTGATTGGCTTACACAATGCCCATGACGTTCTGATGAAAAAATTCGAAAACAGAGCGATCATTGTTCATATCATAAGTTTCGTTATAGTTATCATTACCATTATTCCTGGAATCGCTCATATGTCAATTTACTCTCAAAAAGATGTTCGGGTTGAAGCGTCAGAATGGATAGATAAGAATATTCCTCAGAATTCTCGAATCATATCTGAGGCTGGAAATGTTGTAGATATTCCTATGAATATTTCACAAAGATTTAACATTGCTTCATTCGATTTTTATAATGTGGATAAAAGCTCGAGTCTTAAATATGACCTTCAGCAATACAAGAACGCAAGTCAATATATTTTCGTTCCGTCACGAAGAGTATTTGCTGACTATACGTGCATGTCGCCGGATAAGACGTACAAGCAAAATATTTCAACTAATCAATGTCAAAAACTTCAGAAAATGTATCCTATTCTCTCACGTTATTACCAAGAGATCTTCAGCGAGGGAGGATCGTTCAAGCATATTAAAACATTCACTTCCTACCCTCGTATCAGCTTACTCGGAAAAACACTGCTTGAATTCCCCGACGAACAAGCGGAAGAAACATGGACTGTTTTTGATCATCCTGTCATTAGGATCTATAAAAAGATATAATTGCCTCATATGAAACCAATACACAACTTTGCTATCATTGCTCATGTGGATCATGGGAAGTCGACGCTCGCTGATCGCTTCCTTGAGATTACCGGAGTCGTGAACAAGAATCAGCACGATGACCAAATGCTTGATCGGAATCCAATATCGCGCGAAAGAGGAATTACCATTAAGCTTGCTCCGGTAAAAATGATGTACATGGATCACATCCTCAACCTTATTGATACTCCCGGGCATGTAGATTTTTCGTATGAGGTTGAAAGAACATTAGCGTGCGTTGAGGGCGCTGTTCTACTTGTTGATGCTACACAAGGCATACAAGCTCAGACCATTGCCCACTCATATAAAGCATTAGAACAAAATATCGTCATTATTCCTGTCATTAATAAGATTGACATGCCAAACGCTCAGGTAGAGCAAACTAAGCAGGACCTTTCATCATTTTTAGGGATTCCAGAAGAAGAAATTTTTCAAATTTCAGCCAAGACAGGAGAAGGAGTTGAAAATCTTCTTGAAGCAATCATTAGAAATATTCCTGAAGCACCAAAGGAAACATCTCTACACGGTGATCTTAGGTCGTTAATTTTTGATTCATACTATGATCCCTATAGAGGAGTTATAGCATTTATAAGAGTCTTTGACGGAAGCATTAAGGTTGGAGATAAGGTAAAGTTGTATGCGACTAATACAGATCTTATTGTTGAGGAAGTTGGAATATTTACACCGGATTTAATAAAAAGCGACATACTTGACTCAGGAAATATTGGGTATGCTGTCACAAAACTAAAAGACATTCATCTGGTGCAAGTTGGGGATTCTCTTCTAGCCAGAACTCCGCACGTGCAACCAATTGAAGGGTATCGCAAAGTCAAGCCAATGGTGTTCAGCTCGATGTTCCCTACCGACCCCGACGAGTTTCTTCCTCTTAGAGGCGCTCTTGAAAAGCTCACGTTAAATGATTCGGCATTAAGTTTTGATCCGATATTCAGCAAAGCTCTTGGGTCTGGGTTTCGTGTTGGTTTTCTTGGCTTACTTCACGCTGATGTTGTAAGACAACGATTGGAAAGAGAATACGACATGAGCATTGTATTAACCTCTCCGACTGTGGAGTATCATTCAGATGAACATGGACAAGGCACGAAGCACGACGCGTTCAAAGAGCCGATCGCCGATGTTACAATCGTTACTCCAAATGAGTATGTTGGCGTGGTTATGAAGCTGTGTGAAGAAGCACGGGGCATTTTTGTCCATATGGACAATAAGTCGCACGTAGTTATGAAATATGAGATTCCACTTGCAGAGCTGATTACTCATTTTTTTGATCGTCTAAAAACGGTTACCTCTGGTTACGCGACGCTTCAATGGGAATTTAAAGAGTACAGATCGGCAGATCTTTCTAAGCTTTTGATTTTACTCAACCTTGAGCCGATTGAGGAATTTTCAGAATTTGTTGTAGCGGAAAAAGCCTATCAGAGAGGTCGAGATCTTGTCGACACATTAAGAGAGCTTATTCCTAAACAGCAGTTTGAGGTTAAGATCCAAGCTCAGTACAAAGGGAAAATCATCGCAAGCGCACGAGTTGCTCCATTTAGAAAGGATGTTACTGCAAAGCTCTATGGAGGTGATAGAACTCGGAAAGATAAACTATTAAAGAAACAGAAAGCAGGCAAGAAAAAAATGAAGCAGATCGGATCGATTGACGTTCCAAAAGACGTATTCCTCAAGCTTTTCAGACAGGATTCCTAAGTTATTCGAAGTTGTTCTGAAGTTTCCACGCCTTTACAAGGTTATACATAAGGAATGCAACATTCAACGGCCCTATACCATTTGGAGTTGGAGTATATGCAAGAACCTTATCTTTTATTTCATGATCTTCGTAATCGCCCTTCCATAGATCTCCGTCCTTTCTCATCCCAACACTAATGAGCACAGACTGTGGTTTTATCATATCAGGAGTAATGATTTTTTTTCCAACTGCGGTGATGATAATGTCACCTTCTGAAATGAATTTGCTTCTTATATTGTTATCGGTTGAGCTATTAATGCTCACATAGCTGATTTTTGCTTTCGAAAGCGTGTTGCCAATGGGGATGCCGCCAGTAGCTCCTCTTCCCAATAGAACGATTCTTTTATTTTTCATTGCATGGCGTATCCCGTTATGAAAATCGTGAATCGAATAGATGATACTTTTTTCAGGATTATAGATTGAACTGAGTATCGTAAGAACAGCAAGACCAATTGGATAATCAAATATTGGTTTATGTGAGAAGCCCTCAATTTCCTTCTCAGGCGGAATACATCTATTCAACGTTGATGAGAGAAATGCTGTTGGAAGAGGAAGTTGGATAATTGCTCCAGTCGCATCGGTGTTTCCGCACAATTCCTGCACCGATCTCATGAAATCTTCGAAGCTTGGCGCTGCTTCATAAATCTTGATCCCACAAATCGCGCCAATTTTCTCAGCAGCACGTTTCTTATTTTTCATAAAAACCCGTGTTTCCTCATTTGGTTCAATGGCAAAAACAATAAGTTTTGGTGGTTGTACACCTCGTGAAGCGATCTTTTGAATAGTTTTGTGGAGATCGTCTAGTATTTGATCCGCGATCTCTTTTCCATTTATTTCCATGTCTTAAAGAAATGTCGCACTCACCACTGCGTCTTCGTTTTTATTAAATCGCATCAATATAACACCTTTTGCTGTTCGTGAAAGCTTCGGGATATCTTTGAGTGGAATTTTAACTACATTTCCTTTTCGGGAAGTGATGACTAATGTGTCTTTATCTGACTCAACGATGCTTGAAAAAGCAATTGGTCCGGTGCGAGAATCAATATTTGCAATTTTTACTCCTTTGCCTCCTCTTTTCTGAACTGGAAACTGAGTAATTTTTGTTTTTTTACCAATTCCATTTTCGGAAAGTACTAGAAGCGTCTTATCTTTGTCGCTTGGATCAAATACATCCATTGAGCTTACAACGTCGTCTTTACCCATGCGGATACCGATAACGCCTTGGCTCGATCTTCCTGTCGGCCTCACGTCGGTTTCCTTAAATGTAATTGCCTGGCCCATTTGAGTAGCAAGAATAATATTCATCTTATTATTTGTCATTTTTGTCCAAAGCAGTTCATCATTTTTATCTAAGTTAATTGCGATAATCCCACTTGAACGAATGCTAAGGAACTGACTGAGCTGTGTCTTTTTAATTGTTCCCATTCGTGTGCACATAAGAATGCAGCCGCTTTTCATTGATTCTGCATCTTGTTGATTGTATGAAAGGATAGCCGTTACTTTCTCGTCCGGCTGTAGGGGAAGCACATTGATAATCGCTTTTCCCTTTGAAGTTCGTTGCCCTTCAGGAATGTCCCAAACACGAGTTTGGTAGACTTTTCCCTGATTAGAGAAAAAGAGCATTGAGTCGTGAGTCATTGCTGCAGTAATAAGTGATACGTCATCCTCATCTTTGGTTGTAAATCCAGTAACACCTTTTCCTCCCCTATTCTGCACCTTGAATGTTCCTCTTGGAACGGTCTTAATGTATCCTGCCTTTGTAAATGTTACGATGACTTCCTTATTTTCAATGAGCTGTTCCTCAGTAAACGTTCCCGGTCGGTGCTTAAATACTTTCGTTCTGCGTTCATCGCCAAATTTCTGTTTAAGTTCTAGAATCTCCTCCTTAATCATTGCGAGGAGCTTCTTTACATCATTAAGTAAGCCTTCAAGGTAGCTAATCCGCTCTCTAAGAGCTTTAAGCTCTTCCTCAATCTTGGCTCTTTCCAATCCGGTAAGTCGCTTAAGCTGCATATCAAGAATTGCTTGAGTTTGAAGATCGGAGAAGCCAAATTTTTTCATTAACTTTTCTTTTGCCTCGCTTTCATTTGCAGATTTTTTAATAATCTCAATGATCTCATCAATGTGATCAAGCGCTATAAGGAGCCCTTCAAGAATATGAGCTCTGTGCTTTGCTTTTTCAAGTTCAAAAAACGACCTATTCGCAATAACTTTAACTCGGTGCTTAAGATAATGTTCAAGAATAGTCTTTAATGAAACTGTTTGAGGTGTGTTGTCAATAAGGGCAACCATGTTAACTGGATAACTTGTTTGAAGTTCGGTATGTTTATACAGATTATTAAGAATCTTTTTATATATCGCATCCCGTTTGAGTTCAATAACGACGCGGATACCATCTCTATCGGACTCATCTCTTAAATCAGCTATCCCAACAATCCTTTTATCATGAACAAGGTCGGCAATTTTGATAACAAGGTTTGCTTTATTAACTTGATATGGCAATTCGTCAATAATGATCATTTCTTTTCCTTTTCGAGAGGTTTCATGACTTACGGTAGCCCTTACAAGTATTTTTCCTTTTCCAGTAGCATATGCCTGTTGAATCTCATCAATTCCGTAAATATTTGCTGCGGTTGGAAAATCCGGACCCTTGACATGCTCCATGAGCGAATTCAAGGATGTTGTAAAAGCGACCTTATGAGTATTTGATGAATCAATTGGAGAAGTATATTCAAGAGAAGGCATAAGCGATGGATCTTGGCCTTTCTTCTTTTCTGAGAGCTCCACGGACTCATCAATAATCTGGACAATCGCATCAACGAGCTCCGATAAATTATGAGGTGGAATCTTTGTCGCCATTCCAACAGCAATTCCTTCTGCTCCCATGAGTAAGAGGTTCGGTAGTTTTGCTGGAAGGAATATCGGTTCCTGGAGCGTTCCATCAAAGTTATCTCTCCATGAGATCGTATCCTTATCAATGTCATCCAAGAGCTCTTCAGCGACTGCGGTAAGCTTTGCTTCGGTATAACGCATCGCTGCTGGAGGATCCCCATCGATTGATCCGAAGTTTCCTTGACCAAGCACAAGCGGATATCTCATCGTAAAAGTTTGGCCCATTCTGACAAGCGCATCATATACTGCCGAATCTCCATGAGGATGGTATTTACCCAAAACTTCTCCGACAACCTTAGCTGATTTAGAAAATCGGGATTTATGAGTCAAGCCAAGACGGTACATCGCATACAAAATTCTTCGATGAACCGGCTTTAGACCATCACGAATATCAGGAAGCGCGCGTGCCACGATAACAGACATCGCGTAGTTCAAATAGGAACGCTTCATTTCATCCACTAACGGAGCAATCGTTTTGTTACCAACAGGCTCCTGATTCATGGTGATGTTCTGGTCGTTTTCTAATTCCTCATCTTCCATACTATTTCATCGCTTTTTTAATGGCGGCGAGAGCGTCTTTTTTCGAAAGGAAATTTCGCGTTTTGACCCACTTTCCTTCCTCAAGATCTTTATACCGATCAAAGAAATTTTTAATCTTTGCTTTCGTAATCTCCCCAATGTCTTCAATATCCTCCGTTTCTCTCATGAATGGATCAATTTTTTTTGTCGGGACAGCGATAATTTTCGTGTCGATTCCTTCCTCGTCTTCCATCTCAAGCATCCCAATCGGTCGGGCTTTAATCATTGTTCCAGGCTGGACAGCATATGTGGAAATCACAAGTACGTCTATCGGATCTTCGTCTTCGGCATGGGTTGCTGGGACGAAACCGTAATTAAACGGATAGAACATGGCTCCGTATCCGAACCGGTCAACCATAAGCATCCCTGTATCTTTATCGAGTTCGTACTTAATCGATGATCCTTGAGAAATTTCAACAAAAACATTGATTTCTTCAGGAGCTTTATCTCCTGCTGTTAATTTTGAAACGTCCATAATTTAATGTGGAATTTATAATGCTTACGCTCACGCTAGATTTCTCAGTCGCTTACGCTTCTTCGAAATGACAAACAAAACTATCAAATTTAATCTATATATCCAACTCCGCATATCGAGCATGACTTTGGATAAATTTTCGTCGCGGTGGAACTTGATCTCCCATCAGTATCGAAAAGATCTGATCGGCTTCTTCCGCATCCTCAACGATAACCTGCTTCATTAAACGGGTTTCCGGATTCATTGTGGTATTATACAGCTGATCTGGATTCATCTCCCCTAGACCCTTATAACGTTGCATGCTTACCTCGTCCTTAGATCTTCCCATTTTTTTAAGCGTTTCTTCCCGTTCTTGATCGTTATATACGTAAAACTCCTTTTTGTTATATGAAATTTTATACAATGGAGGCTGAGCGATGTACAAATGACCTTTATCAACAAGATCTCTCATATGTCTGAAAAAAAATGTCAGAATGAGCGTTCTAATATGCTCTCCATCAACATCTGCATCTGTCATAATAATCACTTTGTGGTAACGAAGCTTTGCATAATCAATCGTATCTCCTATTCCCATTCCTAGAGCGATAACCAGATCCTTTATTTCTTTAAAGTTAAGCACTTTATCAAGGTAAGCCTTTTCGCTATTGAGAATTTTTCCTCGGAGAGGGAGAATGGCCTGGAATCGGCGATCGCGGCCTTGTTTTGCCGATCCACCTGCAGAGTCACCCTCAACGATAAAAAGTTCTGATTTTGCAGGATCTCTTTCCTGACAGTCCGCGAGTTTTCCAGGTAGAGCAGCGCCTTCTAAGGCTCCTTTTCTTAATACGGCATCTTTTGCGGCTTTCGCAGCAAGTCGGGCTTTTTGCGCGAGCATCACCTTTCCGACAATGGCCCGCCCAACTTTAGGCTGTTCCTCAAAAGCCATATCAAAAAAACGATTGAGTTCCTGCTGAACAATTCCCTGAATCTCAGGATTTCCAAGTTTAGTTTTAGTTTGACCTTCAAATTGGAGATCCGATGAAGGCATTTTGATATATATAATTGCAGTAAGTCCTTCTCGGACATCATCCCCGCTCAGCGAACCTCCATCTTTAATAAATCCTTCTTTTTTTGCATAGGCGTTAATTGAGCGCGTAATTGACGTTTTGAAGCCAGTTAAATGAGTTCCGCCTTCCTTTGTATTGATGACATTGACAAAGGTATGGACGTTCTCAGCAACCCCGTCGTTGTATTGAAGCGCAACTTCAAGCTCAATTTGGCCAGATTGAGTTTTACAATAGAGTGCGTCGTGAAGAACCTCTTTGTTTCGGTTGAGATCTTTAAGAAGAGACAAAATACCACCATCAAAATAATACCCAACTTTTCGGTCTTCCTTAATATCATGAATAGTGAACATAACAGAAGGGATAAGATAAGCACGATCTTTGATGCGTTTTTGGACTGATTTCAAAAGAAGTTCTATTCCTTGGTTAAAGATACTTTTATCTGGAACCCAGGAGATTGCGGTAGCTGACTCTGACGTAATACCGAGCTGAGATTCCTTCACTTCTTTGACCGTGTATTGAGGCACGCCTCGTTTATATTCCTGGCGGTAAACTTTTCCATCTCTTTTTATCTCAGCGATCAGATGATCCGATAGAGCATTTACACAGCTTGCTCCAACTCCATGGAGTCCTCCTGATACCTTGTAGGTTTCGCCGTCAAATTTACCTCCGGCATGAAGCTTTGTCATAACCAATTCCAATGCGGAAATGTTATATCCAGGAACTTTGTCGGTAGGAATACCCCTCCCATCGTCAATGACGGTAATGTAGCCTTTCTCTTCGAGTCGGATAAAAATATTCTTAGCAAAGCCAGCCAGCGCTTCATCGATTGCGTTATCAACGATTTCTGCCAGACAATGATAAACTCCCTCGATTGATGTCGTGCCGATATACATTGCCGGGCGCTTTCTGACAGGCTCAAGTCCTTCAAGAACCTTAATGGATTGACCTGTATAGTCCGACTTTTTTGAGGCTAAAACCATAGGATATTATTATAGCTGAAATGAGTCTGGAAAGCAACCTAGAACGCATCGTATAAGCTAGCTATTTTCTCCGACTGCACCCTTCTGCCAGAAGAAGTCTTCAAAATCTTGAGGCGGATGATATCTTACTCCTAAGAATGTGTCGATTTCTTCAGCCGTGCCAACACAGACTCTTCCTATAAACAAATGAGGTGCGCTGGCTATCAAGTCGTCGAGTGTCACTTTAAGAAAACGTGCAAATTGACCAAATGTAAAATCAACAATAACTATTGTAGGTCCTCGAGTTGCGAAATAAGCATGATTTAATCGTACGCTACCTATTTCGACGATGCCCCCAGACCTTACAAACCCGAATCCCTCAATCGTATCAATGTCAGGAGTAGTTATCGCGAGGCGACAGCTATCGCATGAAAAAGGGTCATCCCGATGAGGATTGGCCAGAGCTATAGAACTGTCAGGATGTTGTTCAGCAATTCTGCCGATATAATCAGCTCTTCTCTTAAGGCCTGGAACAATTTCTTCGGAGACTGTTTCAACAAACGCGCTCACAGACCGTTCAAGTAGCATATATACTATTTATTAAGATCAAACCTCCATAAGAAGGTCTCTAAGGGATTTGGCTTGACGCTGTTTCTTTTCGTCATTTTTTTCTTTTCGCTGTGCAACAGATTTTTTGTGTTCCTCAGCAATCTTCTGCTTCTGTTGGAATCTGCCAACTTGTCCAAGTGTATCAACAAACCGTTTTTCACCCGTGTAAAGTGGATGGCATTTAAAACAGATTTCAACGCGTATTTCTTGCTTTGTGGAGCCAGTGACAAATGTATTTCCACATGAGCACACTACTTGAGCTTCATCGAAATATGTTGGGTGTATACTGCTTCTCATAGGGAAACTATTATAACATAAATGCTACATTATGAATTGAGAATTTTCTCCCACTTCCCCTGATCAATGACCTGGTCAAGATTATGATAGCTTTTCCCAGTTCGATGATCGGTAATTCGATTTTGCGGAAAATTATATGTCCGCATTTTTTCAGAACGATCTCCTGAGCCAGCTCCTTCAACAAATGAATACCGAAGTCCCTGGCGCTGTTCTTCTTCTCTTTGTAGGAGTTTAGCTGCAAGAAGTTGAAGTGCAATTTGTCGATTTGCCTGCTGCGTTCTTTCCTGGGAGCATGTCACGACAATCCCTGTTGGTTTATGAATAAGCCTTACTGCGGTTGAAACCTTATTAACATTTTGTCCTCCATGCCCGCCTGAACGGTAAAAATCCCACTCAATTTCATGCGGGTTAATATGAATATCATTTTCGTTAATTTGAGGTAAGGCGAGCACGACTGCGGTTGATGTATGAATTCTTCCTCTTTTTTCTGTATCTGGAATGCGTTGCACACGATGTACCCCGGTTTCCTTTTTAAATATTTCAAATGCGTTATCACCTTTGATTTTTATGATATTATGGTCCATTTGGGTTACTTTGAAGCTATTTTTATCTGCAAATTTGACATATGAATTTAGAAGATCCATCATCCAGATTTTGGATTCATCTCCACCTACTCCAGGATTAACTTCAATGATGGCAACGTTAGGATTGATATTCATCTGGTTACGATCTAAGAATTTGTAAGACTTTGTCGAAGTTAAGTTCTTTCTGCTCACCTGTTTTCATATTTTTGAGTTGTATGACATTTTTTTGAGCTTCCTCTGGACCGATGATAATGACGTAGGGAATGCCTTTTTTGTTTGCATATTTAAGCTGGCGGTCAATTTTTCCAGTTGCTTCAGTTGAACACTCAGTCGCAATATTTTGATCCCTAAGTTTTTTGGTCATTTCAAGTGAAAGACTGGTAAGTTCATCAGAAAATACTGTAACAAGAACAGTAGTCGATGTGATGAAGCTTGGTACCTTGCCTAGTTCCTGTGCGGCCTCGAGTGTTCGATCAAAACCTAGACCAAAGCCGACGGCAGGTATATCAAATTGGACAAGATCATTAACGAGCTTGTCGTATCGGCCTCCACCTCCAACTGATCCGACTGTATATTCAGGGATCATCCCTTCAAAAATAATTCCTGTGTAATAATCCAGACCCCGCGCAAGAGAGGCCTGATAGACTAATGCATTTTCTGGAACACCCAATTCTATAGCATATTTAATAATTTTCTTCAATTTTTCTGAGGGTTCGGATTGTTTAAGTTCTTTAAGTAACTTTTTACCTTTTTCTTGAGAGATAGCTTTTTCTTCAAGTTCTTCAAGAATCTCATCTTCAGTTTTTTTACCTAATTTATCGATTGTCTGAATAACCGAAAAAATATCTTTCTCAGAAATTCCATTATTTTGGATTATTTTAATAAGTTGTTTACGATCATTAAGAGCGATCACAAAAGTGGAGATTCCGATATTTTCATATATAAAATAATATACTGAGAGAATCTCTGCATCGGCGATTAATGACTCTGATCCGAAAATATCCGCATCGCACTGAAAAAACTCCCTATATCGTCCCTTTTGAGGCTTATCTGCTCTCCAAACAGGTTGTATCTGATATCTTCGATATGGAAAGGTGATCTTATTTTGGTATTGTGCAACGATTCGGGCTGTTGGAACAGTCTGATCATAACGAAGAGCGACTCTTCTCCCCCCTCTATCTTCAAAAGAATAAATAAGCTTGTCTGCTTCTGCGCCATATTTTCCTGTAAGAAGCGACTCATATTCGAGCGCAGGGCTTTCCAAAGGCTCAAACCCAAATTTTTCAAACACTTCTATAATCTTTGCAATAAGCCATCTCCGGTTCTGTGCGTCCGGTCCAACAAAGTCTCTAAACCCCTTTAATGTCTGAAGCTGATTTTGGCTTGACATAGGGTAATTATAGCAGAGTTCTTGATGTTACTGAAAGCTTGTGAGCGTGAGGATGAGTTCGGAAATCTTTCCTTTTCTCCACATTTTTATTTTCACTTTATCTCCGACTCTTTTCTTAGAAATCATTTCCTGGAGACTTTTGATGTTGTCACTCTTTAATTTTTCTCCATTAAACTCCATGATGACATCTCCTTTCTGAAGACCTGCTTTTTCTGCGGGGGATCCAGAAATAATTTCTACGATATATCCTCCCTGAGGAAGATCGTTGAGAACTGCGGTATCCTGGGAAATCATTTGGTAACGGACTCCAATAAATGGTCTTACAATATTTCCTTTCCCATCAGTAAAGTTTTTAAGAAGATCCTGGATAATATTGACTGGAATTGCAAATCCTATATTTTGTCCTCCTTCTGAAACGGCAGTATTGACTCCAATGACCTCGCCTTTTGAATCAATTAACGGTCCGCCTGAGTTACCAGGGTTAATCGCTGCGTCGGTTTGAATAACATTGTCCAGACGTTCTACAAAGCCCTCAAAAGGCGATCCAGCCGTAATTCCTCGTCCTAAACCAGAAATAATTCCCGTGGTGACTGTGTTTGGAAATTCTCCCAAAGGTGTTCCGATAGCGATTACCAACTGTCCCAACCTGAGCCTAGACGAATCCCCAAGTTCTATAGGTTGGAGATTATTTGTGTCGATTTTAAGAATAGCAATGTCGTTAAGCGGATCTCGGGAAATATCAGTTATGTTATATGTTTTTTTATCACTTGTTGTGATGTGGAACTTAGCTTGAGTGTTACTTACAACATGTTTATTTGTCACAACAAGGTTTTTCCCAATCACAAAACCGCTTCCGATACTATGATCTGTTTTTTGCTCTGTGCGTGGAACTTGTTTGAATGGATTTTGAGGATCAAAAGGATTAATTTCAAATCCTCCGCCCGACGTAGTAGTTTCTGTGATAACAACAGTTACGACCGATGGAAGAGCTTTATCAATAGCAGATATTACTGCCGATTCTTCAGAAACGATACGAATATTTTCCTTAATCTGTTCAGGAACTATTGCGGTTTTTTTTACTTCAAAAAGATTTGAAGTCTTTATAAAACCCTTGATGCTTCCAAAGTAAAAAATACCGATAAGAATGATAAGAAGCAGCAATAATTTTTTCATACCTTTTATTTAAGTGTCACTGTCGGACAATTTCAATTGCTTTTTTGAGTTGCAGATCGTTTTCTTTAGTCAGAGTATTCCCCTCAGGAATCTCATTTTTAACGACAGTCTTGGGTTCAATTCCCTTTTGGTGTATCCAATCTCCTTTCGGGAGAATCCATTTTG
>Ga0155718_115_pt3 | contig 23530 bp, 27 predicted proteins | sample RifCSPlowO2_01_FD_107374 | JGI IMG/M metagenome (GOLD analysis project Ga0155718, IMG submission 107374) | Candidatus Roizmanbacteria bacterium RIFCSPLOWO2_01_FULL_38_11 | reverse complement strand
TAATAATTTCACTACAATAATTGGTATGCATCTTTCAAAAGAGGGAAAGGTAATTATTGGACTTATTTCGCTGATCATTTTTACATACCTTTCAGTTATATTTATTCAGAGTACCCAGGCCTACTCACGCGCAGATGAGGTAAAATTCAAAATCTTTCAATTACTTAATCTTGAACTTCTTGAACAAAAACCTACTCCAACACTACCTCCTGGAGCGCCAACGCCAACGCCGATCTTTCAGCAAGAGATTATTACAAAGATCTATCACTCAGAGGGCGGTCAAAAAAAAGAGATTGGAACTGGAAAGTTCTCCTTGAGTGAACGCTATACCCTCAATGCTTCTTTTGATGTTGGCCGATCAAATGCGTCGGATAAAAAATATGTGGTCTGGTTGAATCACGATGCAAGTTATATCCAAATTGGAGAATTTGTTTCACAGAATATTACCATCACAAATTATAAAAACGATGAAGATCTTACAGAATATAGCGATCTGATTGTCACCGAAGAGACAACAGATTTTAATGACCCTATTCCTACAAATCCTGATAGCTCAGTCTATACTGGTAAACAAGAAGATGTGACGCCGACCTCTGCACCGCCTCCGCCAACTCAACGGCAAAACCCGACATCATCTCAACCAACGACTCCGCAAGGAAGCACGCCGGGACCAACTTCACCACCTACAGGAGACCTTGATACAACGATCCGATCTGTGATCGATGCTGTTTCTCAGAGCAACATTCAAAAACATCTTGAGGAGCTTTCTGGCAATGGAACAAAGACTCGATTCAGTGGAACCCAAGGAAATCAGACTGGAGCTCAATACATTAAGCAGCAACTTGAATCATACGGATTAGAAGTGGAATATGATACACAGGAATTTTCTTATTCATATGATAGTAAGCCAATTACCACAAAAAATATTGTTGGGAGGCTCTATGGAAAGGATAGAAACACATTTTATCTCGTGACGGCTCATATGGACTCAACGGCTGAAAGAGAAAATGGGACAACTGATCCTGCTCCGGGAGCTAACGATAATGGGAGCGGTACTTCATCCGTGCTCGAGATTGCACGCGCAATCAAGGCGTCAAATATCGAGCCTGAGCGCTCAATTGAATTCATTCTTTTCTCAGGAGAAGAACAAGGGCTTCGAGGAAGTTATGAATACGTTGGAAAGCTTGCTCAAGGGAAAAGAATTGCCGCTGTCGTTAATCTGGATATGGTTGGAAATGATGGGCCACGAACTGATTGTGTCAATTTCAACTTTAAACCAGGATCAGGAGGGAACATTATTACCGACACATTAGTCGATGTGAATTCAAAGTTTAAAGTTGGTTTGAATACAGTCTCACGAGCTGATTCCAACGGCTCCTCAGATCACGCTCCCTTCTGGCTGGACGGAATTACTACAGCAATCTTCGGATTCGAATGTAACATGGGTAGGAAAGATAAAGATGGAAAAGATGTTTACCATACAACCAACGACATCATGTCTCACATGAGTCTCTCACAAGTTACGAAAACAGCAAAAGTGACCGCGGGAGGTCTTGTGAAGCTTGTTCAAAGCGGAATTGGAGAGAATATCAACAGTTTGGTCCAAAAGAATACCGCTGTGAAAGGAACATCGTCGGACGCACGTATCTTTGCACTTATCTATTATACAGACCTTCCTGATCTGGATTTTCTTTTTGATAATACAACGACCTCGATCGATTATCTTCAAGGGGATGACATTGACCGGCCATTCTTCTTGGGACTTTTCACAGAGGGGCAAATTGCATCAGTAAAAAACAAAGGATACGGAGTGAGGATCATTGATGAGAATGTAGATATTAACCGATATGCATTTGTATTTCATCCTGACAAGAATCAAGGGGCGAAACTTCAACCGTACGGTGAGGTGTTTGAAGCATCTCCACAACACTTTTTGATTAAGATGAAGCCCGGAGAGGAATTTACTCATAACGGGGTCTTAGGAGAATTTTTTGACCTGCCGCTTCCTCAGGGCATATCAAAGCCTCCTTTTAGGACTGTGACGATTACGATTGCGCCTGAGCCAAGTGCTGAGCCTCCTGCTCCTTCAGTTCAGCCTAAGGTGCAAAAAGCACAAAACAACCTTGTTCTTATTATTCTTACAGTAGTTTTTATAAGTATCATCTTAGGAGCAGTCGTTTTTATTATTCGAGCAAAGCGAGCTCAGAATGAGATAGTTTGATATATTCAGTTTTACTTGAAAAGCATGAGGACTCAGGTTTTGATCCTGAGTAAACTATTTTCTGATTATAAATACTTATGTCGGGGTGCGGGGAATTGAACCCCGTGCCTCTCGGTCCCGAACCGAGCGTTCTTCCGATGAACTACACCCCGAAATCTCTAACCCTTCTTTATTACTGCTTCCCTTTTCCAATCTTTGTCTCAACAGTCTGTGTTTGGCGCTTCTTTTTTCCTCCAAACAGCATTCCTCTTTTTTGCTTAGTACTCGGTTCATTTCCTATTTGAGCGTGGGCTTGCTGTTGTTGCTGAAGAAGCATTTGCTGTTCTTCTTCCTCTTTTCGTTTTCGTTCCATCTCTTCCCTTTGCAAAGCCTCGATCGCCTCTCTCTCCTCTTTTTTCATGAACTCAAATTGGCGCCGAATAGCTTCTTGAGGATCAGCTTCTTTTGCCAGCTTTTTCCGCACTTCATCTAATTGATTCTGATCCTGCTTATCATAGTGCTCTCCCATCTTCTTACGAACCTCTTCATTAAAAGGTGTAAAGTTTTTATTTCCTTTTTGTTCAGGCGTTGGCTCTTTACCACTGAGCTGTGACAGAAGTTCGGCTTTTATCTCGGTAAAATTCTGCCTAATTGCTTCGGCGGTATTTTGCTTAATATGCTCAGCTGTTTCAAGTGTTTTTTGTTTAATTTTCTGTTTCATAAATTTTAAATGTCAATTCCAATTTTTCGTCATTCTGGAGGAGCGTAGCGACGATAGAATCTCAAAAGCTCTTGAAAAGAGATCCTATCAGTCGTCACTTCGTTCCTCCTTCCAGGATGACGGGTTGAGCTACCTCTTTCTATATTCCTAGAATTGCTTTTCCTCTTTCCGTCATTCTCTCCATGCTCCATGGTGGATCAAATACGAGTTCAAGATATACGTTCTCGATCTCATCTAATTCTAATATTTTTTCCCTCATCATCATTTCAATTGTTGAGAATAATGGACAACCAATCGTGGTAAGCGTCATCGTAATGTATGCTTTCTGTTTTTTAACTTGAATTTCATAAATGAGTCCGAGATCAACAATCGAAATATGTAATTCCGGATCATTAACTTCATATAATTTATTTTTAATCTTTTCAACGAGAACACTCTGCGTCATAGCGAAATTATAGCATTCTACTTCTCTCTTTTCTTGGTATACTATAATCCATGGATTCATATAAACTTCATTTTATTCCTCTAGGAGGGATCGTTGGCGTTACAAAGAATATGTATGTCTACGAGCTCTATCGTGGAGAAGAGCTTCAGGACATACTTTTGATTGACTGTGGTATTGGATTCCCTCCTGAGCAGGAATTCGGAATTGATCATGCGATTCCTGATATTGGATATTTAAAGGATAAAGTAGATAAAATTCGGGCGATGTTGTTTACCCATGGTCACGAGGATCATATTGGAGCGATTAGGTTTCACTACAATGACCTTGGCAAACCTCCAATGTATGCGAGCAAGTTAACCTCTGTTTTCCTTCAGAACAAATTTAAGGAGTTTAATATGAGTCCTAAGATAACTCAAGTTGACTATGATCGATACTACACATTTGGAGGATTTAAGGTGAAGTATATTCGTATGACGCATTCAATTCCTGATACGACACATATTTTGATTTCTTGTCCCGCAGGGACATTTTATCATGGGAGTGACTATAAAATTGATCTTACTCCTCCATTTGGGCCAGCCCCTGACTTCTTTGAAATTACAAAAGCGGGAAAAGAAGGAGTGACATGTCTGCTCTCGGATAGTTTAGGCTCAGATAGAGAAGGATTTACACTGTCAGAAAGCTCAGTAGGAAAAACATTTGAAGAAGAAATCCGAACGGCAAAAGGAAAATTTTTTATGACAACGTTTGCGAGCAATATTTCAAGAATTAGACAATGCGCAGAAGCTGCGGTGAAGTTTAATAGAAAAATCTGTCTTCTGGGACGATCGATGAAACAGAATACGCGTGCTGCTCGTCAAATTGGTTATTTCCCCATTCCTGAAAGTTTTCTTATTGATGAGAAAGAGGTTAAAAAATATCGACCAAATCATGTTTGCATCATCTGTACCGGTTCTCAAGGTCAAATAGGCTCTGCACTTTCGCGTCTTGCAGCTGAAGATAACAAGCAGATTCGTATTGATAAAGGAGATAAGGTTGTATTTTCATCTGATCCTATTCCTGGAAATGAGGAAGTGGTATATGAAATGATCGAGCATTTATATGTTCTGGGAGCAGATGTTCGATATTCTGACGTCCAGGAGCAGCTTCATGCTTCGGGGCATGGCAGCCAGGGTGATCTGAAGATGCTCATGCGGCTTGTCGGTGCTGAATATCTTGTTCCAATTGGAGGCACAATCCGCCATCAGCGCCATTATCGGGAGCTTGCTCGTGAAATGGATTATAAAGATGATCAGATATTTCTTCTTAACGAAGGTGATACGATCTGGTTTGAGAATGGAAAAGTGAAAAAGGGCGAACAGGTTCAAACAAAGAATATTTATGTCGATGCGTATGGTGTCGGAGATGTAGGAGAAACAATTCTTCGAGATCGGATGACGCTTTCAAAAGAAGGATTTGTTTTTGCTGTGCTTAAACTTGATGGTAATGGGAAACTTGTCGATCGACCTGAATTTACTGCTCGAGGGTTTATTTTTGGTAATCTTGACGAGATTTTTGAAGGTGCCGCAGAATTACTTGAGGAAGTGTATAAGAAAGCCCAGAATCCTCCGCTGAAACGCGATATAACAGCCCGATTGGAGAGGTATTTCTACAGTAAGACGAACAAGGAACCTCTTGTTTGTCTGCACACGTTGCGAGTTTAATGTCCTCCTCGCTTTTTTGATTCTTTCTCACTGAGCGCGATATAAATCAGAAGCAAAATAACCGATATCGATGTAAGTGCAAGTCCTACATTTACACTTGTAAAAAAGCCATTGATATCCTTAACGTCTATCATAGATTTTTTTATCGATAATAACTGATAATAAAAGCAAAATTGCTCCATTAATAATTGACATTGTCACCATGGAGCTCTTAATATCGTTCAGCTTATAAACTAGTAAAAAAAATACACCAAACGATCCTGCTGATAAATTAATGAGAACATCTTTTACTGTTCTAAGAAAATGAACCATATTCACGAATCATAACACATGATTATTAAAAAAATCTTAAATCTAGCTAAAGAGGATATTAATGCTGGAGTTTAGAAGTCGCGGCGGCCTTCCATGGAGCGTTTTATAGTCATGTAATCAGCAAACTCCAACTGTGCTCCAATTGGAAGTCCATAGGCAAGTCGTGTTATCTTAATGTGTTCACTATCTCCGTTAAGAATCTCTTTCAATTTGTTTTTGATGTACATCGCTGTTGCCTCACCTTCGGTATTTGGGTTCGTTGCAAGAATGATCTCTTTGACTGTTGATCCGCTTTCTTTGATTCGGGTAATGAACTGTGGGATAAAAATATCATCCGGACCAATGTAATTGAGCGGATCAATTCGACCGTGCAACACATGGTAGAGGCCAGAATAGTGACTCCCTGCCTCAAATGATAAAAGATCAAGAACATCCTCGACAACAGCAATAATCGAGGTATCTCTTTGCGGATCTTCACAAATAGGACAGAGCTCGGATTCAGATAAATGGAAACACCGTTTACAATAGAGAGATGTCTGCTTAAGGCTTTGGATACTTTTGCTTACTTCATCTAATTCCTGTTGTGGCAATCTTAGAAGATAAAATCCAAGTTTTTTAGCGGATTTAGGCCCTATGCCGGGTAACTTTTCAAAAAAATCAATTGCTTTCTGTAAATCTCGAGGAATCGACATATAAATAGAGAATGAAATTTCTATACGGTCTTATAATATTCTAGTTCATTTGCAAGGAGAGGTGCAACAGTGATTTCTTGATGCTTTTCAAATTTCTGATCATCTTTTAATAAAATAGTATCTGTTGTAAAAAGTTGATCGATATTGCTCTTTGAAAGCTTCTCAACAGCATCATTAATAAAATCATGGTGTGTCATTGCTGCATAGACGCTTTTAACTTTATGTTCAGCCAGAAGATAATCAACGGCGGCGATCAGAGTCCCACCAGACACGATCATATCGTCAACGATAATAACATGTTTGCCTTTTATATCTCCATACAATCCAAATGAAGTCACTTTATTAAGCGAATGAGCATCGCGGCGTTTCTCTACCACAGCCAGGGGGAAATCTGTTGTCTTAAAAAGAAGTTCTCCAAACTGTCTTCCTTGTTCAATTGCTCCTTGATCTGGGATGAGTATGCCGACGTTATTCGGGTTAATAGCGTCAATACCCTTCTTGCTTAGATATGCTGCAACATGTTGTGCTAAAAGTGGCATTGCGGAAAGATTTTTGAATGGAATTGAAAAGGCTCCCTCTGTTGCTTCATTATGAAGATCAATGGTATAGATTTTATCAAAGCCAACCGCTTTTAAGAAACGAATCACAACATTTGCTGAGACAGCTTCTCCGTTACGATGTTGAATATCTTGACGTGCATAGCCGAAATACGGAATAATTCCAATAACTTTGCGAGCCTCCTGGCGCTTTAAGGCATCACAAAAGAAGAAGAGCTCCATAAGATTCGTATCTGTAGGATTTGAAGTGGGCTGAATAACCACACATACGTCATTTTTAACGTCATCCTCAATACGAACACGGACTTCAGAATTGCCAAAACGAATAATCTCTGCCTTGGAGAGAGAAATGTTAATGATTTTTGAAATCTTTTCAGATAGTGGTAGGTTGTTCGATCCAGAAAAAAGCTTCATAAAAATAAATTCGGAATTTAAAAAAAATTCCAATCTCTTAGTTCTCTATTCCTCATTCTGGCTCAATTCAATCAACTTTCTTGCTGCAAGCTCCTGAGTTTTGCGAACGGCCTCATTGATCGCTGCTACAATCCGATTATCAAGAACTCCATCAACTTCAACTTCCTTAACCTGCTGGTCGCCGCGAAGGACAACTCGAATGCCATCACGCTCAACAATAACTTCCTCTTGTTGAAGCGCAGCCTGCATCGCCTGTGCTTGTTTCTGCATTTTGTGAAGGTCCCCAAAGCCTTTAAGTGGATTTATCATACCTTATTTGTTTGACAGTATTCGATAACTGCAATTTGTAATGGCAATGACTGAATTGGAACATACTTAAGCTGCTGATATGCCTCTTGCAAGAGGCTGATCAAAGTAGCCGTTTCCTTTATGGAGAAATTATACTCAGATATTCTCTCTACTTCAATTCCATTTTTTTTTAGGAGATGTTGTTGAAGGTCATTTAGAAGAGATTCTATGAGAATTTTAAAATCACTCCCCTTTTTAGACATCTCTTCAATCCAGGCAATTGTTGCTTTGAGGTCCTTTTTTTCAATCAAAGATAATATGTTTATTGAGCTCTGGTGATGTCCTAAAATCTTTTGAATTCCTTCAATTGAAAGATCTCCTTGCATTACTGCAAGTTCTAGAATTTTTGACGCGTCTCTAAAGGAGCCCTCAGAGTGCTGCGAAATAAATTCAATAACAGGCTCTGAAATACTTAATTTTTCCTCTTTTTGTATGCGTCGGATCATTGAGGAAATATCCTTTGTTTTGGCATAGGTAAAATGAAGGTTGATACAACGAGAGATAATCGTTTTTGGGAGCGCGTCAGGCTCTGTTGTTGCTAAAATAAAAATAGTTGTCTTTGGAGGCTCTTCTAAGCTTTTTAACAATGCATTGAAGGCTTCTTTAGTGAGCATATGAACCTCGTCAATGATGTACACCTTATATCGAAGTGCTATCGGTGTAAATGCAAGTTTTGAGATAAGCTCACGGATATCATCAATTCTTCTATTCGATGCTGCGTCCATCTCAACAACGTCAACAGACGTTCCTTTGGTAATTGCTGAGCAGTTTTGGCACTCGTTACACGGCTCTACTGATTTTTTCCCTTTGGCAAAAAGATTTTTTTCACAATTTATGGCTTTTGCGACGATCCGTGCTGTAGAGGTTTTTCCGGTTCCCTTTGGTCCGGTAAAAAGGAATGCGTGGGGTAGCGATGAAGAAGAAAGAATTTTTAAAAGCTGATCTTTGATGTTTTCGTTATCAAGATGTTCTAACGTCTGAGGGCGATATTTTAAATAGTACATTATGGTAATTGTAGTAAATTATTAATCCCGTGTTCAACCATCAATTCAAACATAGTTTCGGTTGTCTTTTCTCTTTCAGCTGCAAGAAGAACAACCTGCGGAAAGCAGATAAGAATTTCTCCAAGCAATGAGTCATCGTTGATTGGAAATGAAAGCACTGGGAGAGCAACGTCTTCATGTTTATATTCAGAAGCTACTGATCGCATTTTTCTTTTTCCGACAAAGATAATGTTGATATTTAGATCGATATTCTTTATCTTATGAACATAAGACTCAGCAAATTTCTGAATTCCTTTTTTATCAATATGATACCGGGATGACGAAAACACTCTCACCATATTATGAAGCTTGATTTCTCATCAGGGCTTTTCTTCGAAGTCGTTCCTTATGTTTCTCTTTTCTTAACAAAGAAGGTTTCATAAAAAACTTTTTTTTCGAAATATCAAACGAGATATTTTCATCTTTTGTAATTTTGTTAAATCTTTTGAGTAGCGATTCAGTATTTTCTCCCTTTTTTTTTGTTAAAACAACCATTTAAGACACCTCCTCCATGAGGAAATCAAAAAATTAATAATTCACATATCGATTTCCTATCTTTCGATAGAAGCTGATTATCTCAGTACGTCGAAGATATATCTATTATAAGAATTTTCTTAAGAAAAAACAACCTATGCGACACCTTCACTTAATTGAGGTAACAAGACGTATCACCTCATCAAGTGAAAGATGAGAAGGGACAGAATCTGGCTTTTTTGACGATCCATTTAAAAGCATTTTTCCAGAAGAATGATAGAACCACGTTGCATCAGGGTCGGCTTTCTTAATCACCAAATAAATTTTTTTTAATGAAGATTTAACTTTGGGATGAAGTTTAATACGAACGTATGACTGTTTTCGCGATTTTCGGATCACCATATCAAAGCCTTTTTTCATTGCAAGTTTAATACATTCATCATTTTCAGACTCAATTGCGAGCGTTTTTCCTAAATAGGTTTTGAAAGAATGACCCTCAGCGATAGTTTTTTCTGCATGGATTTTGTTCTTAATATTGATGAGAAGTGCGTCCAGAGCGCTCTCGCCAAATTCAATAACTTTTTTATCACTTCTCAGTCGATCTTTTAACCCTATCCCATTAAGTAAGGCGTAAAGATTGAAATCGTGTATATCAGCATCAGGTTGATCCAAAAAAATTTCTTCAAAATGGTCAACTGAAACGATCACTTCAACAATTCGCAACAATGCATCAAGGTCATTATGAGGAATACTCTTTTCCTCTTTTAGAAAAAGAAATACTTTTTCAGCTGCGGACGTGCGATCTGGACTTTGATGATGATCGAACATTCCCATACCGGTATCAACATGAATGATCTCAGAATTGTTGTCAGGATAGGCTTTATTGAGCGTTCCGCCTGCTGGTACAAATTCAAGCTGGGCGTCTTGCCATCCTGGATAATACTTTCTGATGAGCCAGCAGCTTGCTACGGCATCGATGTCCGGCGAAATATGTGTTACGAGCAGGTTCATGATGATATTATAACAAAGCCTGTGTGGTATAATGGCTGTCCATATGGTTGAAACCAGAGAAAGCCTATCATATCAACCTAAAGTTCAAATTTATGGATGGACACATAACGCTCTCAATGTGCAAGGAGCACAGAGAGCAGGAAGTGCATTCAAGGATTTTGCCGCGTCGCTTCCGCCTTCAAGCTCAGTTGTTTTTTTTGATGAAGACACTGATATTTCTACATCTTCAGAAATCCGAGATGGTATCAGTATGCTCATTAGCAACTATGGATTAGTAGCTTTAGAAGTGGCTCGGGCATATGCACGTCTACATGGTGAGCCACTTACCCATGCTCAGCTTGATATATATATGCGCGAACTTGAAAGTTTAGATGTAGGCGAACTGGTTAGACGTTCTGAGGGTGGAGATTTTCCGCTGAATTTGAGACTGTCAACATACGTGCTCTATCGCTATCTTGATCGTTTAGATCTTCACGGCAGAGCATTTTTTTTTGAAACTGAAAGGCATCGAAAATTAGAACTGGATAGATTTCGAAGTAGAGATGATTATGAAACAAGAAAAGCTGAAGAAATGGAAAGATGCATGGATGAAGGAGAAGTCGAAGGCGCCGCGTCAGCTCTAAGAAAATGTGTATACGATTTTAATCGCACTCATATCCGATATCGTGAACATCGTATTGCGCGACAAGTTGCTTCGCTCACTAGACGATATCCCCTCGACGGGATATTTATGGTTTATGGAGCAGCTCATTTAGGTATGGGGAAGCGAATTGAGAGATTGTTACCAGGTATGAAAGTTCAAGTTGGTGGTATATATAGCCAGTCACCATACGCGAATCAAGTTTCACTTCTTAGGAACCCTGAAGCATATCCTGACTTTGATTTTAAGTGCGAGCTGCTTACAAATGAACTCATGAACAGAGTTATGCATCAATGTAGGGAAGAGGGTCTTTTGAGTGGATTTGCGCTCAGATTCGAGGACATCCAAAATGATCTTTGGAGCCTTATGAATTCATTTTCTGAACATGATTTAGATACAATACTTGCAGGCGGGATTCACGGTCTTTTCCATGACGTGTATAACGTAGTGCGAGCGCAGATATACCAGGATGATATGTGGAATTAGAATGTGGGATACTCAAATCTTAGCTTGTCAACAAGATCTGTTGGGGTCATAAGGTTTGCTTTTTCACTCGTTCTTTCCTTCCATTCCACGCAGTCTTTTGTTCTTTCTGATACGACAAGTCGGATCGGAATTCCAATAAGATCTGCGGTAACAAGCTTTTCTCCAGCTGAAATATCGTCTCGATCATCATAGAGTACATCAAACCCTTCAGCGGTTAGTGTTCGATAAATAAGGTCGGCAAATTTAGCATCCTTACTATTTAAATTAGCTAAGTGTGCATGAAAAGGAGTTATATTTTTCGGCCAGATCATTCCTCCTTTATCATTATGCGTTTCTACAACAGCTCCAATGAGTCGAGATGTCCCTATTCCATAACATCCCATGAGTATAAGGTGTTTTTTACCGTACTCATCAACGTACTTGAAGTCAAATGGTTTACTAAATCGGTATTGCAGATCAAAAATATTTCCCACCTCTACTGCTTTCCCTTCTTTAATTTCCCCATCACATTGTATCTCAGGATGTTTAGGATTTTTTACTACCTCAGTATTGAGAGCCTTATTCGATGTTGCGCAGTAGATCAGATCAACTTCTCCTGCATCTGTAAGAACATTGAATTCGTGGGAATGCTTATTTGTGAAGTCTCCACCTGAAGCTTCTGTAATTTTTACATCCTCGAGTCCGCACTCTTTAAAAATTTTAAGATACGCGTCAATAACGCGAGCATAAAATTGGTTGAAATCGTCCTCATTTGCGTGAAAAGAGTACAAGTCCTTCATTCTGAATTCCCGTCCACGAAGGATTCCTGATTTTGGCCGAGGCTCATCTCTAAATTTATTTGTAATTTGAAAAAGAGCAAGAGGAAGATCTTTATAGCTTTTAATATATTTCTTAGCGAGAGGCGTAACAACTTCTTCAGCTGTTGCAGCAAGTCCATACTCTCCGCCATGACGGCTCTCAACTTTATAGAGTACGTCAACAGCATCCCATCGTTGTGTTTGCTCCCATAAAGGTTTCGGTTGCAATGATGGCATATCCACTTCCAAAGCCCCAAGGTCTTTTATATGTTTTCGCACAATATGTTCAATTTTTTTTAACACATTACGACCCGGTGGCAGAAACGTATAAAGCCCACTTGCGACCTGATCAAGAAATCCACCCTGAATCAGGAGCTGATGACTTCGAGAGTCGTATTCCCTACTCGTGTCTTTAATGGCGTAAATATATCCTTGTGAAAATTTCATGATTGTACTGCTTTAATAATTTCATCGACGATAACTTCTGGTGGAAGGTTGTCGGTTTCAAACACTCTATTATAGTGTTTTGAATTAAAAAAATCATCTGTTTTGTATATCGCTCTCAACTTTGATAATAGAAAGCGTTCTCGCTCATGTATTTGCTTTGCAGCTTTTTGATCTGAAATACCTTCTCGTTGTGAGTACCGATAGATTCTTGTTTCCTCCTGAGCTGCTAGATACAATCTATATACATGATCCATATTTCTTGCTAAATAACCACCTAACCAGGCATCAATAACATAATGTTCTTTATTTTTTAGTAGTGAAGCCACATAATCATCGGCAATGCGGGTTTCTGCATCGTTTTGCTCCTCCGCGAAATACAAAGAAAGACCTTCCTTTTTTGCTTTTTCTCTAAAGTATTTTCCAGTTGAATAAAATTTCCACCCAAGCTTTTTATGAAGCAATTGCGCAACCGTTGATTTTCCTGAACAGATGTTACCCGAAAGAGTGATATGTCTATATTTCATTGCTTATACCCTAGTTTATCCAGCACTCGTCCTACCGTCTCCATTCGCCCAGAAGAATACGTATCAATGACAACGTCATAATATTCGGGAGCCCAGAAATCAAAGTCACCATAAAGCTTTTTCCATTTTTCAATATTTTCTCCCTCTCTCTGTTTTAGGTAGTTTTTTGCTGTTTGGAGGTCAACATTTTCTCTATTCATGACCCGGTCGATGCGAATATCATCGCTTGAGCAGATTAAGAGAACTTTAAGGACATATGACATATCCTTGGCCACAAATCCTGACAGCCATGCCTCAAAGATAATATGCTCTCTCTCCTCCAGCATTTTTTTTTCTTGCGCTTCCATCGCTTGTTCTCTTTCATCTGTTCTCATCGTTGCGCCATGCTCATTTTCATTCTGCTTATGTATTCTATCGTATTCGCGCTGAAGTGCTCCCGTATTGATATACTCCCATCCAAGAATTTCCTGTAGGGATTTAGATAACGTTGTTGTTCCAACTGCAATCTTTCCCGATACAGTAATGTTTTTGTATTTAAGATCCATTCAGAATTATTTGAAAATTTTGATAATATCCTGAATGGTAACAAGAATAATGAGACTTATCAAGAATGTAAATCCTACGAGATTCATTTTGCGTTCTACCTCAGGATTGACTTTTCTTTTCGAAATCCATTCATAGATAACAAGCGCGAGTCTTCCTCCATCCAACGCAGGAAAAGGAAGAATATTAATCACGGCAAGATTTAATGAAAGCAGTCCAATCATCTGAAGAAGTGGATCAAGTCCTGCTTTGGCTGCCTGCGAAGTAATGCGTGCAATTCCGACCGGCCCTGCAATTTGAGCATCTTGCTTTTGAAATGTGACAAATTTAACAAGGGTTTTCGCGAGTTCCTTAAAAATAATTCCGGTCATCTTTGCAGCTTCAACAAGACCCAGAAATGGAGCCTCAATGACTGAATATTTTTTTATCTCATAATCGGAGATTAATATTCCAAGCGATCCTTGACCTTTCGGAGGGTTGGTTCGAGGAGTTACTGCAATAGTTTTATTCTGATTTTTTCTTGATATGACAATAAGGATTTCTTTTCCACCATATTTTTTTGTTGCATCAGATATGTCTTCAACTTTTTTTATGCCAATTGTGCTCCCATTATAGGTAATGTTTCTTACGATGTCTCCTTTTTGGAGAATTTTTTCTGCAGGCGAATTCTTAATTACTTCTTCAACAACGACCTTATTTGCTGGAACTGGAACTCCTTTTGTAAATAAGTATGAAATGATAATCCAGCCAAGAATAAAGTTAAAAAGCACGCCTCCAACTAAAATGATACTTTTTTGCCACGGCTTTTTATTGGAAAATGACCGTTTGAGCTCACCTGGAGTGAGCTTTTTGTCTTTTAATTCAGCTTCCTCCTCGCCGAGCACTTTCACAAAACCTCCAAATGGAAGGACATTTAAGCTGTAAAGGGTTTCCCCTATTCTGATGCCAAAAATTCGTGGAGGTAAGCCAAATCCAAACTCCTCGACCTTAACACCATTTCTTTTAGCCATTATAAAATGACCACACTCATGAACGAGTACAAGAATGCTTAAGACGATAAAGAAAATGATTATTGTAAACATTTGTTTTTTACACCTTCATAATTTCTTGATGTTTCTTTTCTTTGATAACATCAAGCTTATCACTAAAATCCTTAACGATCTTGTCAATCTCTTTTTCGATGCGAAATTTATCATCCTCACCAATTTTTTTATCATCAAAAAGAGTTTTAATCTGCTTTCTTCCATTGTCTCTTGAGTGTCGAAGTCCGACTTTTCCTTCTTCAATTTTTTGCCCAGCTATTTTGAGAAACTTTTCTCTTTGCTCTTCAGATAACGGTGGGATTACAATCCTTATCGATTTTCCGTCAGAATTTGGAGTTAATCCAAGCGGAGATGCAAATATAGCTTTTTCGATCTCTTTTATAATTGAGACATCAAAGGGAGAAATAATAATAGAGCTTGTTCCTTCAGTAAGAATTGAGGCGAGATCACGGAGATTCATCTTCATCTGCCCATCATATGCATTTACCTCAAGGTGCTCGACGAGCGATGGATGAGCCTTACCTGTTCTGATATGTCGAAGTTCGCTCGAAACAGCTTCAATCGTTTCCTGGCACTTTGATTTTAATTGAGAGACAATCGAATTTTGATCCATAATGTATTATGCACAGATTCAGATTAGATTTCAAATCGAATAAATTTTCCCAGGGTGATATTTTCTCCTAATTTTAATATGGAATCTTTTATAAGAGCTTCGACAGTTATTTTTTGATCACGGATGAAGGGCTCTTTGAGAAGTTTTGCATTATTCTTAGGATTTGTCGATGCAACGTGCATTGCAATTTCATTTCCAAGCTTTTGAAAGGTTTCATTTCGAGCTACAAAGTCGGTTTCGCACATGATCTCGACCATTGAACCAATTTTTTTATTATGATGAATATATGAAAAAATAGCTCCTTGACTTGTTTCTCTATCGGCTTTCTTGAGAGCCACCTCGGCTCCCTTTTTTCTTAGCATTTCACGGGCCTTTTCAACGTCTCCTTTTGATGCGTCAAGCGCTTCTTTGCACATTGCGTATGAAACGCCTGTCTCTTCTCTAAGTTGTTTAAGTTTTTCGATATCCTTCATAATTGAATTAAAAATTCTCATCTCAGTGTCATTCCGAGCCCAGAGCCGAAGGCGGCGGGAGAGGAATCTAGCGATAGCGTATTTATCACGCTTCGCTGGATCCCTCATTACATTCGGGATGACAAAGACAATAATAAGTTATTTTTTTTGGACTTTTTTCTTTTTTATTACTTTTTCCTTAGTTGGAGTTTCCTTAATTTTTTTCGTTTCGGCTTCGATTTTCTCTTCATTTTTCATATCTGCGATGCTTGCTGTTGCTTCATTAACTTTTTCTGACTGAGGTGTGAAGTTTGTCATATATGCTTTCACAGCTTGTTCTGCAATATACTTGACACTTAATACTGCATCATCATTTGCCGGAATCGGATAATTTACATCATCTGGATTTACATTTGTATCGACAACGGCTATTGTTTCAATTCCGGTCTGTAAAGCTTCTTTTAGCGCATTAGATTCCTTTTTGATATCTATTATGAAGAGCGCATCTGGAAGCTTGTCCAGATGTTCTACGCCTACATAGATACTCGCGATTCTGTTTAGTTTTTTGCTCAGCGCTACTCTTTCATGCTTTGGAAGCTTATCCCAAACGCCTGAATCTCTATCCTCACGCATCTGGTTCATCTTTTTAATGTTTTTGAAGATCTCATTAATATTCGTGAGGAATCCGCCTACCCATTTCGAAGTCATATACGGAATATTATTTTCTTTACATAGTTCTCTGACAGTATCTTTTGCAGATTTCTTAGTGGCGACAAACAAAACGATCTTTCCCTGCTTGCCAAGTTCACTTAAGTGCTCCTTCGCTTTATCGAAGAATGAAGCGGATTGAAATAAATCAATAATAGCAATCCCCTTTTCAATTTTATAGACGTATTTCTTAGCCTTAGGATGAAGTTTTTGTTTAGTATGACCGAGATGAAGTCCGTATGACAACAAGACCGCCGGATCTGATTTTTCCATATAATATTCTCCTTATTTGTAATTCACTTCTTGTAGCCTCTTAAAGGCAGGAGAACATAAGAAGCGTTGTGCTATATAAAAACTGCTGATGCTATTGTAACAAGTGGAGATTGAAAAATCAATCTTAGAAATACTTTTTGGAATTGTCTAAAGGCGTAAGTCTTTTAAGAATTTTCTGAACTCTTCCCCTATCTCTTCATGCTCAAGCGCAAGCTCAACAATTGTCTTCATATACTCAAACTTATTTCCTGTGTCATAATATTTACCATTTTTGATTTCGCATGCATATATGGGAACACCTTGTTCCTTAAGGACATTAATGGCATCAACGAGCCATATTTCTCCACCCTTCCCAGGTTTTAAATCCTTTAATGCAGGTATGATTTCCGGCGGGAGAATGTATGCCCCATGTGTCGCGAGGTTTGAAGGAGCTTCGTCCGGATCTGGTTTTTCAACAATCCTGTTAATCCTAAAAACGCCGTTATCAATAGGCTCAATTTCAGCAATTCCGTATCGCTTTAAATCATCTTTTTTCTCAATGCGTACTCCTGAGATCATGACTCCTCCATATTTTCCCCACGCATCGATCATTTGCTTAAGCCGTGGAGGTGTTGAATAAATAAACTCATCTCCCCACATCACCGCGAAAGGCTCTCCATTAATTACGGGTTCAGCTGATAAGACGGGAGTTCCGTTTCCATATGGTCCTTTTTGACGTAGATAAATAAAATTAGCCATTTCAGCGATTTTTCTTATATTCTCTAGATAGCCTAATTTGTTGCCCTCGGTAAGATTTTTGACCAAACCATCTGCAGGGAGGTCAAAATGATCTTCAATAGCTCTTTTTGAAGCTCCGGTGATGATTACAATATCTTCAATTCCCGATGCAACCGCCTCTTCAACAACGTACTGAATAACAGGCTTATCAACAATCGGGAGCATCTCCTTTGGCATTGCCTTTGTTTGTGGCAGAAAGCGTGTCCCAAATCCTGCAGCAGGAATGACTACTTTTTTGATTTTGTTCATAGTGATAGAGAATTTATTTAAATTCGCAGGTAACTTTTGTAGGAATATCAAATGAGTTATTAACGCGAGCTACAATATCGGCAACTCCGGGTTGATTTGAGGTTAAGGTGAAGTTAATAATTCCTGAATCATCGGTTTGTCCGCAGGGTGAGGAAAGGTCGCCCATACTCGCGGTTACACATACTTGTATGTTTGGAACTCCGGTCTGGTCCTCAGCCCGCACAACTGGGTTTATGGTACATTTTTTACCGTCAGAGTAAGCAAGAAGAATAGATTCTTGTTGTGAAGGAGTTTTGCTTGTCGCACGTACCTGTCGAAGCCGGGTCTGATATAAAAGTTGCACAGAAAACCCGCCCAATATCAGGAAAAACAATAAAACGAGAAACACAAGTTTTTTATCCATACGTGTTAGCTCTTTCTAAAAGACTAGCATATTATACCAAAATGTCAAATATCAAACAAATGAGGCAGAGCCTTGTTGAGAGCTTTAATTGATGAAGCAACGAGTTCTTTAGGTGGCTGATCTGAATTAATCGAAATGAATGGACGAATTTCATTATTACTTTGTGCGATCTGTGGAAGCGTCATATAGTGCTTGCCTCTATTTACATACGTTTCAATTGTTTCATTGTGGAATGTAGTCTCGTCTTTTCTCTCTCCATGAGCCTGAATCTGTCGTTGTCTCAAAATATTCTCAAAGTTTTCAGAAGGAATGTATAGGATAAGCGTTGCAGCTGGTAAGAAATTATTAATTCCAAAGTCCTGTTCGAGTTTAAAAATGATTTCCATATCGAGACTTCCTTCAAGTCCTTGATATACTCTTGTTGAATCAAGGTAACGGTCAAGAATAATAAGCTTTTTGGCGTGATCGTGGTTTTCAATGAATGGTTTAATAACCTGGTCGATGTGAATCTTTCGAGCGCGAGTGAAAAGCTGAGCTTGTTCAAACGGCCCAATTCCTTCCTTCATTTTCTTAAAAATTTCCTGTCTTAATGCTTCACCTTCTGATGTCCCGCCCGGTTCTCTGCTTACCAGTACTTCATAACCACGTTTTTTGAAATCCTCAGCAAGTCCAGGAGTAATAATGGTTGTTTTACCAGTAAACTCTTCGCCTTCGATTGAAATGATTGGTGTCATAAGAAGTATTATAAAGGAAATTATGTGTAGGTTTAAAAATTAATGACACTTCCTGGGGTTGCACTGCCTTGAAGAACTGTTTGCGCAATCTTATCCTCTACCTCATCCCGGACAATTCTCTGCATATTTCGTGCTCCAAATCGTGGATCATACCCATTTTTGATTAAATGGCTCAAAAAATCGGGACTAAACGTAAGGCTTACCTTGTATTTCTGAGAAATATCTTGCTGAATATGCGAAAGCATTGTCTGGGCGATCGTTTGAATTGCCTCTGGACTCAATGGTTTATAAATCACAACCCCATCAAATCTGTTTAAAAATTCAGGGGAGTATACTTTTTGTTCAATAAGATAATCAACAAGACCAGACGTTACTGCGTCATTATTTCCTGGATTCTCAAGTGTTTTTTTGTATATAAAGTCGGCTCCGGCATTTGAGGTTGCTATAACAAGCAGATTTGTACAATCAACTTTATTTCCATATCCATCAGTAAAATATCCCTCATCAAGGACGGTAAGAAAAATATTGATCAGGTCGTGGTCGGCCTTTTCAAGCTCATCCAATAGAAGTGTTCCAAAGCGCTGCTGTCTGATGGTTTCGGTCAAGAGTCCCGGCTCATTCGTTTCTGGAGAGCCAATCAGCTTTGATATATCTTGTTTCGATTGGTAGAGCGACATGTCAAATCGCATGAGCTGGTTTTCGTTACCAAAGAAAATTTGCGTAACTGCTTTTGCGGTTTCTGTTTTACCTACACCTGTTGGGCCCAAAAAGAGAAATGATGCCAAAGGTTTTTTTCTTGACCCGACCATAACAAATGATTTTCTGAGTGTTGCAGCAAGCTTATGGAGCGCTTCAGTTTGATAGACAACTCGTGCTAAAAGAAGCTTTTCAAGGTCAAGGAGTTTCTGTTTTAGATTGCCGTCTAGCTCTGTAGGAATATGAATTTTTTGCTGGAGTACTGTATTGACGACATGGGCATTCACAGCAGTGCTGTGGAGATGATCTTTTGCGTAAATGCTTGCTTCATCGAGCAGTTCAATCGCTTTTTCCGGTAAGGGAGAAGTACTGATATAACGGTCCGTCTCAACAACTGCTGCCTGCAAGGCGTCATAAGAAATTGACACATCATGTCTTTTTTCAATCTCAAGAGCAGCGTCAAGGAGAATTTCAATTGCTTGATCCTTTGTAATTTCGGTGATATCGACTTTCTCAAAGAGCTCGGAGATTTGCTTATTTGAGTAAATGTATTTTTGGTAAAGATATGGAGTAGTTATCCCAATGAGCTGAAATGTATTTAGACGAGCATACTTTTCCATTACCGAAGTGAGATCGACTCCATCTTTATCGTGATTTACATATTTGTCAAAGTTGTTGATAAGCACAATAATATTTTTAGCATCAACTGCCTCCTGGAAAAGATCGCCAAGGGTTTTCTCTCTTTGAATATGATCAGTCGATTCAGCAAGAATCTTTTCCAAATCAATTTCTAATATTCGTTTATACGCAAGTTGAGAGCTACACTTTCCTTCATTTATTATTTTTGCAAGTGCCTCAACAATTGTTCTTCTTCCAACGCCTTGATCACCAACTAAAATTACATTTGCATCTCCTGATTTTGAAAGAATACGCTGGACAACCTCAATTTCCTGTTGACGACCGATAAGGTGCCTGTAATGGGCCTGTTGTTTTGTAAGTTCAGTTGCATATTTGTCAAGATTGGGTGTAAAACCTGAGGTGAGGTCTCTGCCGAGCGGTGGGTTTGACATAAGTCGCTTAAGGTCCCACCATGCTGTTTTTTGATTGAAGGCGAAATATCGCTCAAACCACCTATCAACACTTTCCTTATTAGTTTGGTCTGAGAGATGTCTTCTTAGAAATTTTTCGTACAAAATTTTCTTTTCTTCGTCAGGAGTCGGTTTAGAAACGTACATGCTGTATGCGACTGGAAGCGTAAGCAGGACAATGAAAAAAAGGAGCGGAGCGGTAATAACAAGTCCAATTTGGATAACTATGTATGCCCAAATGATCGAAGAGCGGATCATAAAGCCCATAAAACGGGAAACTCCATTATTTGCAATGCGTTCACCAAACTCTTCCATTGAAAATCCAGGTTTTGTTTTTTTAGTAACGACATTTTTCCATGGAGCAAAGAGCGTCCTCAAAAGCTCCTTAACTGAAAAGAAATATGGTAGGAAGATAAATAGATTGACAAAAGCATTCTTGGTATTGTCAAGTCTTTTCCGGACAAATACGTCGAAAGGGTCGTGCATAATATCAGTATAGCTATATTCTTTGTGGTTGACAATGATCTATATTTACCGTTACAATCGCTCAAGAAAATGTCGATATGAAAATAAATAAGATGGACTTTCTGGTTGCGCTATATATTTTTTGTATTTGTGTTGCAGAGCTGATGGGATCGAAGTCATTCCCTATTTTTACCATTGGCTCGTTCACACTGAGCGCAAGCGTTGCTATTTTTACGATTCCTTTACTGTTTACAATAAATGATGTCGTGATCGAGGTCTATGGAAAAGAACGGGCACGAAGCCTTGTACGTTCAGGAATTTTTGTAGTTTTTCTCATTTTTTGGGCAGGACTCCTTTTTACTCTCCTTCCTACAACCAAACGCTTTGCTTCTTCTGAGGCAGCGTATGACCTCATTTTTATAAAATCAATGAGGATTGCAGTAGCAAGCCTAACCGCTTTCGCAGTTGCCGAATTTATGGATATTGCTGTTTTTTCAAAAATAAGAGAAAAGCTTGGTAAGTCAAAGTTATGGTTAAGAAACAATGCTTCCAACTTCGTAGCGCAGTTTTTTGACACCGTTCTATTTATAACGTTGGCGTTCTATGCTCTTGATAAAGGCTTTTCCGATAATATGAGTTTTCTGTGGGGCCTCATTCTTCCCTACTGGCTGTTGAAATGTTTCATGTCAGTTATCGAAACACCATTCGTGTACCTTGGTGTACAATGGCTAAAGAAGGAGGAAAAATGAAAGTTATCGCGATTATCGTACAAAGCGTGAATGGAAGAATCACAAAGGGCTCTGACCCAAATGTGTACAAATGGACATCTCAGGAGGACAAGCTGCATCTTAAAGAGACTATTGGAAAAGCCTCACTTATCGTCATGGGGAGTACGACGTATGAAGAAGCAAAGAGAAATATTACTTTATTGCCACAGATTCAAAGGATCGTCTTAACCTCTCGACCGCAAGATTATGCGCAAGAAGCCGTTCCAGGCCAGCTCGAATTCTATAGCATGGCTCCTCAGGATGTTGTTAAAAAATATGGGGAAATGGGGCACAAAGAACTTCTGTTGTTGGGAGGAAGCAAGATTTACTCAGAGTTCCTAAAACAAGGCCTTATTAATGAAATATGGCTTACGGTAGAGCCAGTTATTTTTGGACAGGGAAAACCCCTTATTGACACCGATAGAAACGTTTCAATGAAATTGCTCTCCCTTGAAAAACTTAATGATAAAGGAACGCTTCTCTTGAAGTATCAGCTTTTCTTCTCGTAGAAACCTCCTGCGACAGTGAGTTCTCCCTTGAGAGGTGGGTGCGAATCATAGTTTTCAAGAATAATTTTCTCAGGAGTGAATTCATTGATTTCTTTAATTTTTGGCTTAATTCGGATCGTGGGAAGAGGTTTTGGCTTTCTAGCAAGCTGTTCCTTAACCTGCTCAATATGGTTTTCATAAATATGGGCGTCACCGAACGTGTGTATAAATTCTCCTGGCTCAACATTTAAAACCATTGCAACAACATGGGCAAGGAGAGCGTAGCTTGCAATATTAAATGGCACTCCTAGAAAAAGATCTGCGCTTCTTTGGTAGAGTTGAAGGTAAAGCTTTCCATCCTTAATACTTATCTGGTACATGTTGTGGCAAATGGGAAAGCGAGATGCGTCTTCATATGTTGCCATGGTATAAAGGTATTCAGGGTTCCATGATGTTACGATAGCGTTTCGTGCATAAGGGTCTTCCCTGAGCTCCTTTATGACCCACTGAAGCTGATCAATTGTTCTTTCGGATCGCGTTGGCCACCTTCTCCATAATTCTCCGTATATTTTTGGTAAATTTCCCCACTTTTCAGCGAATTTTTTATCATTTTTTATCTTTTCAATAAACTCTTCCTTGTTTATCTGTTCAACTTTTTTAGACTTCTGTGTATAAATTTTGTACGGGTAGTCGTCCCAAATATGGACGTTATTATCGACGAGGTATTTAATGTTTGATTGTCCTGAAGCGAACCAGTACAGCTCATGCAGCACTCCTTTCCAATATGTTCTTTTAGTAGTGAGGAGCGGGAAACCTTTAGAAAGATCATAGCGGCATTGACGACCGAAAACACTATATGAAACAGCACCCGTTCCGCGGTCAACATTTTTAATACCGGTTTTAAGAACTTCTTTTAAAAGATTTAGATATTGATATTCTGGATGATTCATACTTTGATATATTTTAAACTTGCTTTTCCCTTTTTTTAGTCGTAACTCTTCCGCCTTGCCATTGACCACGATACATTTCTCCTTCTCCATCAATCCAAAAAAACTGGATATGTACAAAGCGGCAACCAAGCTCAAGCACTACCGGTAGTGGTCCGGCATTGAAACAGGCAAATGTAAGCGACCCTTGATATCCTGGTTGAACCGGCCCTGTACGAATAATAAGACCACTCCTAAACGTAGTCGTTCGTGGAAGGATTTGAGCAGTAATATTTTTTGGCAAATTTACTTCCTCAATTGTCTGTAGAAGGTAAAAATCTCCTGGGTCAATACGGATCTCCTGGTGTTCATTTTTTTTGAACACATAGAGCGTTTCGATGGTGGGAGTTTCGCGTTCATGAATTCCGAGAAATGCTGCGCCACCTGAAATTTTATGAACTGCTCCGAGACGCAGATCGAATCCTGCTCCT
>Ga0155718_133_pt1 | contig 25308 bp, 22 predicted proteins | sample RifCSPlowO2_01_FD_107374 | JGI IMG/M metagenome (GOLD analysis project Ga0155718, IMG submission 107374) | Candidatus Roizmanbacteria bacterium RIFCSPLOWO2_01_FULL_38_11 | reverse complement strand
GGTGTATGTTCTATGCCAATAATTAAATCAGCTCAAAAGAAATTAAAGCAGGATAAGTTCAGAAAAGAAAAAAATGATGAACTAAGACATCTAATGAGAGATGCTGTTCATGATATTCAAAAAAAAGCTGTAAAAAAAGCCAAGGTTGCTCACGACGATCTCAATAAAGCATTTTCCAGAATTGATAAAGCAGCTAAAAACAAGATCGTAAGTAAGAGTAAAGCGGCTCGGCTTAAGTCCCGCGTATCCAAATTAGCTTTAGGAGGTAAATGAATTCCTATAATATTAACCTTTTACCAAAGAAGAAAAAACAGCTTACTGATAAGCTGTTCTATTTTTTACTGCATTACTTTAGATATATCATTGTTATAACCATGAACGTGGTTATTTCAGTTTTTTTCTACCGTTTTAGTCAGGATCAGAAGATCATCGATCTAAATGAAGCTTTCAAGCAAAAACAAGAAATTCTTCTGCTCACGCTTCCTCAGCTTGAAGAAGCCGAAGCAGTTGAATTTAAAACGAAAGAAATTAGAAAGCTTCTCACGTATCAAGATGATTTTTTTAAGAAATTTGACTATATATTAAGCATAACTCCCTCCGATATTAGGATCACCAATCTATCTATAGATAAAGACATTGTTCTTATTCAAGGCTCAGCCGAATCGCTCATTTCGATTAGATCGTTTAATAAACGCTTAAGACAATTTGATGGTCTTTCTTACTCACAGATAAAGAGCATTGATAAAAATTCCACCGATGAGTTTGATTTTTATATAGAGATTATTTTGAGCAAAATATAATGAAAACAAGAATAAACATTCAGTCGATAAAATCTCAGGACGTGAAGGATTATTCGTATGCAATTCTTTTCTTTGTCATATCAGCTTTTTTTGCTTTTGCAATTATTAAACCTGTTCTGTCGGTTGCAATATCATTACAGAAGGAAGCAGATGAGCTTAAAACTATCAACGAGACATATGAGAAAAATATCTCAAAAATTCTAGAGTTACAATCGGACCTTGAATCAATTCGTGAAAAAAAATACCTTCTGGAAAAAGCTCTACCGAACAAACCGCATCTTCAAGAAGTGATCAACGATATTCAACAAGCAGCAAGAGAAGAAAAGATATTAATTCAAATCTTGGGTATTCAGGGAACAAACCTGAAAAATAGCCAGAACATAAATGGCCTTATTACCATTAGTGCGCAACTAAATATAAAAGGTAACTTCACCCAAGTAAACCGATTCATACACAATGTTTCCGGACAAAAAAGAATTAAAAAGATCATTTCAGTTAAAATGATTCAAGATAAAATTGTCGATGGTGATGATAATTTGAATCTTTCGATGATTATGGAGGTTTATTATAATAATAATGAATTATAAAACCGGTATAAAGAACGTTCGCTTATAGATTATCGTAGCTGTTTTTTTTAAGATATGAACCAAAAGGAGCTTCTTATTATTTCAATCTTAATATTTCTAACAGTTATTGGGTGGATTGTGGCTGATCTGCATCATGTTTCTCAAACTCAAAAAATCACCGAGATCAACCAAAGATTTTCCCGACCTTTCAAAGTCAAGGTTGATAAAAAGATATTTACTACTCTCGAGCGCAGAAGATAATATATATGAACTATAGAATATATACACGACAAAAGACGATCTCTTCACTTACTGTTCTGATTTCTCTTATTCTCTTTAGTTCGGTCTTGATTTTTTTATTTAGTACTAATAGGAGGAAACATGAAATTTCTTCACTTCCCAAAATCAACACATCGTATATTGCCAACATCAGAGATAATACCGCAACAGTTTACTGGAGTACGTCTGAAGCTTTACCGGGCTACGTGCAATATGGTCTGAGCGAAAATGACTTATCGTTAAAAGCTTATGATGAAAGAGATAAATCAGACAATCCATCTGCGAGAAAAAATCACTTAGTAACATTAAAAAATCTTAAACCTGATACCCAGTATTATTACCAATTTATTTTAAATGGGCAATCTCTAGGAGAGACGAAAGAATCCTCTTTCTCTCTTAGAACAACTCGTCAGATAAATTCAACATTTGATATTAATCCTATTTACGGTAAAATTTTGAGTACAAATTCAAAACCTGCCGATAATGCTTTAGTAATTTTTCAAATTGATAAAACATACCCCTTAATTTCGTTGTCAAAGATAGATGGAAGCTATCTGATCTATGCTTGTTGTATTTTTTCAGACACTTCCTATGAACCTTTTTACCCGTCAGGTGAACAGAAAAGTACGCTACAGATCATTGATGATTATGGAAATACAAAACGAATACGAGCAACACTTAACTACTTCCAGAGCAATCATGAGCCAATTATTCTAGATAATAAAGAAATCTCGCTTTTAGATGAAGATAATGAGAAGAATTTTTCTAAAGACCTTAATGATACAACCTCAGATTTTCTACTTTCTGCAGATCAAGTAAGAACATATGACCCTATTGACCTTATTTTTCCAAAAGAGAATTCATTTATTTCTGCAGGTAAGCCATTAATAAAAGGAGTTGGCATTCCAGGAAAAAAAGTTAAAGGAACCATTGAACCAGACGGAAAAATATTTGTTATTGATATTAACAATGATGGAGTCTGGAATTTTCTTCCTCAGTTTTCACTTCCAGCAGGAAGTCATAGTATTCAAGTCGACACGCAAGATGACGAAGGAAAACAAATTGCATTTAAAAGAACCTTTACAATCCTAAAGGATGGGGAAGCTATTCTTGGAGATGCGACGACATCTGGACGATTAACACCTACGGTATCTCCTGAATTAAGCACTACTCCTGAACTCTCACCAACAATTACTGAAATAACTCCACTTCCTTCTCCAACAAAAGAACCTCCTATTAGTGGATCAAGCATTGCGCCATTTATACTTTTAGGAGTTGCTCTTGTTATCATCGGATCTGGAGTAGTATTATTGTTCTAAGCTATGGATTTTCTGAGCATTCTTTCATCGGTAAGTAAAATTGCTATTGTTGCTTTTGTTGTTACTTTAGGAATAGTTTTATATGAATTATATGTTTTTTTTAAATCGCATAAAAGAGAAAAAGTTGTTGATATTCCTGTATTTAGCAACAAAACAAGTCAGCCAGATAAAAAGTTAAGTCCATTATCTCAGGCTCATGTGGCTCCAAAGAAACACCTATCCCCTAACATTCTATTCTTAGCTGGCGGTGGAGCTGTTCTTCTTTTTCTTCTTATTGCAGTTTTCATGTACAATAAAACTAAAATAGAACCTTCTCAAGAAAATACTTCACAAGAAACTCAACAAATCAACACAAGGCCAACAATTGCTATCATCACTCCAACCAATGTGCCGATGGGTATTCTAAATAATGATGTAGAGACATCTGGTGAGCGAGCTGAACCCAGGCAAGGACCTTCTCCAACAACACAGCCTTCATCTACTCCCAATCCAAGCCCGACCGCATCTCTTTTAACTCCGACTTCTGTACAAACTACAATAATTCTTGCACAATCTAACCTAACAACTCCAACAGGGTCGATAACTCCAACAGGGTCGATAACTCCAACTGGATCATTAACTCCAACAGGGTCAACAACTCTTACAATAACGCCAACTCCTAAATTAACATCGTCACAACTGTCTATTACTCCAACGCGATCTCCAACCCAATCAGTTGGATCACCTACGACTACGATATCAAAAAAAGCAGAGTTACCTCAAACAGGAAATATCCATCAAAGCATTTTTATTCTTTTGGTATCCGTACTGCTTATTGCGGTGGCATTTGTCTTGTAAGTAAATCAGGAAGGACGATATGCAAGGCAAATTGCATAGAACAATGCTGGATTAAGAGAAGCTCCTCCAGGCAAAACTCCATCAATTTCCGGATGGTTAAGAAAACTCGAAGCATTTTCTGGATTTACAGATGCTCCATATATGAATTTATGATGAGATTCCAATTTGAGAGAGTTTTTCATATTAATAACTGAGTCAATTGATGCTGTTTTTCCATATCCATCACCTTTGCTAATACCCTCAGGTGGCTCAAAGACAATAAATTCAAGTCCGCTAAAAATTATATCATCATTATTTCTTACACAAAATAGAGGAATGATCTGATTATCTTTGGCATTTTGTACCTTTTTTTCAATATCGGCATTTGTCTCCATGAGGTACTTTCGACGTTCACTGTGGCCAATGATTGCATATGTAACTAATCCTTTTAATGAAGCAGCCGTTACTTCTCCAGTGTATGGTCCGTTATCAAATGTTGAAATATTTTGAACACCATACGATACATGTTCAAGATCAGTTGTAAGTTTTTTCATCTCAGAAATTAGGTGATAGGGAGGACAAATAATAATTTCAATATCTTTGCTGAGTTTGTTTAAGTCGTATGATCGAAATGACTGAATCCATTGAATAGCTGAATCGATATCTTTATTAGCTTTCCAATTAGCAATAACGTATTTCATAATATGAAGTATACAGCATTGCTGTTTCAAGTTTTGTCATTTATACTGCATACGTTATGTCCAAGATTAAAATGCTAAACGATTTAAACAACGAACAGAAACAAGCTGTAGAGCATACTGAAGGCCCCTCAATTATTCTGGCAGGAGCTGGTTCTGGGAAAACAAGGGTCTTAACATATAAAGTTATGTATCTTATTGAAGAAAAAAAAGTAGATCCTTTTAATATTGTCATGATGACCTTTACAAATAAGGCGGCAAAGGAAATGCAGGAAAGAGTTGGAGTAAAGCTCGGATTTTCAGGTACGTTTCACACGTTTGGAGCGCTAATGCTAAGAAAATATGGGAGATTCATTAATATTTCCTCGGATTACGTTATCTATGATGAGGATGACTCGATAAGCCTCATAAAAAATATTCTTAAAACAGTTAATTATTATAAGAAAATAAGTCCAAATTATGTTAAAAATATCATCTCATCAGCAAAAGATAATCTTTTAAGTCCCGATGAATATGCTCGATTTGCTTCTTCAGGAATGGATGAAATTGTTGCAGAAGTGTATAAAAAATACCAGAACAAACTTCAAAAAACTAATACTCTTGATTTTGATGATTTAATTTTTAAAACTGTAAAACTTTTTGAATTGAATGAAGATATTCTGAAGAGATGTCAACAACAATACACACATATTCTTGTTGACGAATTTCAAGATACAAATGCTGGCCAGTATCAGCTTGTGAGGCATCTCGGCGGAACAAAAGGAAACATTACAGTTGTTGGCGATTTTGCTCAAAGCATTTATTCGTGGAGAGGAGCTGACATAAAGAACTTAGAGAAGTTTGAGGAAGACTTTAAAAATACTCAAATATTTCATCTTGAACAGAACTATCGATCGACACAAAACGTTCTCGATTTTGCATACGACATTATTTCTCATAACGAAACACATCCTGTCTTGAAACTCTATACTAACAATGCTCATGGTGAAGACGTCGGACTGATTGAACTTGAAAATGAAGAACAGGAGGCGGTTTTTATCGCAAAGGAGATCGAAAAAATATCAGGAAATGATGATTATGCAGATATTGCAATTCTGTATAGAATGAATGCACAATCACGTGTTATTGAAGAGGCCTTTCTTCACTATGGTATTCCATATGTCCTGATAGGAGGAACGCGTTTTTACGAAAGAAAAGAGATAAAGGATATTCTTTCATATATTAGGGTAATTGTTAATCCATTAGATGAGGTTTCATTGGAAAGAATCAAAAAACTAGGCAAAAGAAGATTTGAAAAATTTAATCAGGAGCTTGAAAAACTTAACAATGCAAAAGACAAACTTACAACAGATGAAGTTATCCAAAAAGTGTTTACATTAACGAGTTATCTCGAATTATATGATGAAAATGATCCTGAAGATTTTTCTCGAATCGAGAATATTAAAGAGCTGAGATCTGTTGCAATGGCGTTTCCTAACATCAATGATTTCTTGCAACAGGTTGCTTTGGTCGAGTCCGAATATTCTGAGAGTGAGAAATCGGGAAAGAATAAAAATGGAGTTCATCTTATGACTTTACATCAGGCTAAAGGTCTTGAATTTCCATTTGTATTTATTATTGGGTTGGAGGAAGGTATTCTACCTCACTCTCGTGCGTTATACGATCAACATGAAATAGAGGAAGAGCGAAGGTTACTATATGTTGGCATAACTCGAGCTAAAAAAAAGCTATTCATTTCCTATGTTCAGCGCCGGTTCCTTTTCGGAAGAAGAATCTACGCACAGGTTTCTCGTTTTATAGAAGAAAAAGTAAGAGAAGAGTTATAATTACTCTATATGAAAAAGGTTGTTGAAATAGATCGTTCTTTTGATGAGAGACTATATAATAAAGTGGCCACACATCCTTTGCAATCCTGGCAATGGGGGGAGGCGAGAGAGCAGATGGGGATTGAGGTTTTAAGACTTGGTGAATTTGAAGACAGTGTGCTCATAAATGTTTTTCAGCTGACGTTTCATAAAATACCCTATACGAACTTCACAATTGGATATCTTCCTCGATCAGTTATCCCTTCAGGAGAGATTCTTCAAAAGCTTAAGATGGAAGGGAAAAAACGCAGCGCAATTTTTATAAAGTTAGAACCAAATGTTGAAAAAAGAGAAATCTCAAATCTAAAATTCCAAATCCCAAATTTGAAAAAGTCTCCTCATCCCCTCTTCCCTCAATGGACTCAAGTACTTGACCTATCTCCAACCGAAGACGAGCTCTTTAAAAAAATGAAACAAAAAACACGATACAACATTCGTCTTGCTGAGAAGAAAGGTGTAATCGTGAAAGAAATGACAAATGAAGAGGGATATCGATACTTTGAAAACTTGTACTTCAAAACAACAAAAAGACAACAGTATTTAGGGCATTCTTTAAGCTACCACAAAACAGTTTTCGAATTTTTTAAAAAAGACATCTCGCGTATATTAATTGCATTTCATGAGGACATACCACTTGCCGCATATCATTTATTTTTATTCAATGACATTCTTTATTATCCGTATGGAGGCTCTTCGGATGAGTATAAAAATCTCATGGCGTCAAATTTAATTATGTGGGAAGCAATTCGGCTTGGAAAAAAATACCATGCTTCAACATTTGACATGTGGGGGTCACTCCCAAATAATTACGATCCCGATGGAAAGTGGTCAGGGTTTACTCGGTTTAAAGAGGGCTATGGAACGGAGTTTGTAGAATTTGTAGGGAGCTATGATATGGTAATTAACCAAGTACTGTACTCAATGTATAATGCCGCAAATCTAATGAGAAAAGTTTTCTTGAACATTAAATCATCTTCGCAGTTATAATATTCATTCTATGAACCGTCTAAGTGATATCCTAAAAGGGCTAAATAAGAATCAAAAAGAAGCGGTTTTGAATATCGATGGTCCGATGATGGTAATTGCTGGTCCAGGAACTGGAAAAACCCACGTCTTATCAGCAAGAATAGCAAGAATACTTTCTGTTACAGATACTTCACCCTATAGCATTCTAGCGCTTACTTTTACTGATTCTGCTGCAAAAAATATGCGAGAAAGGATTGTGAGTATGATAGGGAAAGAAGGTTATTACGTTGAGATATCCACATTTCACTCTTTTTGTTCAAATGTTATTCAGACATATCCAGAATATTTTCCTATCGATCGACGCAGCACTCCTCTATCTGATTTAGAAAGGATTTCTATATTTGAAGGAATCATTGAGAGATTGAGAATTAAGGCTTTGAAACCTATCAATAGTCCACAATTTTATATTAAAGATATTATATCAACGATCTCTCAACTTAAAAAAGAAAATATTATGCCGGACGATTTTCAAAAGATCCTTAATAAGGAATTCGATGGTATTGAGAGTTCGATGCCACCTTCAAAAAAGAGGATTTTTTTAAATAAGAAAGAGAAAAATGAGGAATTAGCAATTATTTATAATGAGTACGAAAGTGAACTTCGGAAAAATAGGAAATATGATTTCGATGATATGATTTCTTTAGTAGTTGAAGCATTTAAAAAAAACGATACGCTTCTCAGAGACTATCAGGAAAAACTTCATTATTTTCTCATTGACGAATATCAGGACACAAATACTTCCCAAAACATTGTTGTCAATCTTTTAGCAAGTTATTGGGGAGATACTGCAAATATTTGTGTAGTTGGAGACCCACATCAATCAATATATCGATTTCAGGGAGCATCGATAGAGAACACGTTAGATTTTGTTAAAAAATATCCACGTGCAAAAATCGTGACATTAACAACAGGATATCGTTGTCCACAAAATATATACGATGCATCACATCAGCTTATTGTCAACAATACACTTACAACGGATACTGAGAAGCCAGAAACATTTTTTGCTTCGATTAATGATAAATTAATAAGCAAAAATCCTAAAAAATTTCCTATTTCTCTTAATAGTTATCCTTCTCAAATAGTTGAAATTATTACTATTGCTGAAAAAATAAGAAAACTTATTGAAAAAGGAGTTAATCCTGCAGAAATAGCTGTTCTCTATAGAAACAATTATGACGCTCTTGAGGTTAAAGAAATATTTGATAAATGGGATATTTTTTACGAAATCGATGGTGGTGAAAATATTTTAGTTACCGAACATATATCACAACTTATCACTTTATTTAAACTTATATACAATATTCAAAGCTCGTTTCAAGATGGAGATCTATTTAAAGTAATGTCATACGATTGGATAGAAATCGATAAATTACTCATAATGAAGGCTGCTCGTGCTGCGAGTAAGGCGAAATCATCTCTATATGATCTTATTCAAAAAGGATATGAGACGTTCAAACAGTACGACGTTGGACCTCAGGTAAGCCACATCGAATTTCATCAACTTGAAGCGTTTATTAATAAACTAAATATGTGGGCAATCATTGACAAGCAAGTTATTTTCACAGAATTTTTTGAAACTCTTATTAAAGAATCAGGCTATCTCGAGTGGATTTTACAAAAAGACATTCGGACAGAAATGCTTATAGGACTTAATGCCCTTTTTAGAGAAGTTAAATCTATGGTAAATAGTAACCATGAATTAAAACTTTCAGAATTTGTAGATCGTATTGAAACGATGAAAGATCATGGAATTTCTATTGTTGCTGAAGATATTAATATTAAGAAAGGTGCAGTACATCTTTCAACAGTACATAGAGCAAAAGGACAAGAATGGGACCATGTATTTATGATTCACTGTACCGATGGGAAATGGGGAAACTCCCAAAAGAGAGATTTAATTTCATTACCATCTGGAATACTTCCAAACACCGATATCTCAAAGAAAGAAAAGAACGAAGATGAAAGAAGGTTGTTTTATGTTGCTCTGACGCGAACAAAGAAGAATCTATGCATCAGCTATCCTGAAACAGTTATTACAGAAGGTAGATCAAAGAGCATTTTTCCTTCGATGTTTCTTCAAGAAATTGATGAATTAAATAGAAATGAAAATGACTTTGTTCCTGAAAAGAGCATCGTGGACAGTTATCTTGAAAAGCTCATCGGAGCAGCTCATAAAAAAGTAGTTCCCGCTGAAGAAAAAGAATATTTTTCTTATCTCATAAAAAATTTCAAACTATCTATCACAGCTCTTAACACATATTTAAAAGACAAAGATGAATTTATCGAAAATGTTCTTTTAAAAGTTCCTCGAGCAAAACCTGAACCAATGGTATTTGGAACGGCTATTCATTCTGCGCTCGAAAAAATGTATGCATGGAAAATGAATAAGGAAGAAGTAACGTTAATAAAAATTCTAAACGTATTTGAAACAACACTAAAAAATGAACTTATATTGACGTCCGATATTGAACGACGTTTAGAGAAAGGCAAAGAAGTATTAACGAACTATTTTGAGACCTATCGAGATGAGAAAGTTGAGACAATATATGTTGAACGTTTTTTTGGGTTTGGATTTAGCAGAACGGTACTTAACGATATTCCTTTGACTGGAAGAATTGATCGAATAGATTGGCTAGATAAAAAGACCAATATGGTAAGGGTGATTGATTATAAAACTGGGTCTGCGCGATCAATGAATGAAATTGAAGGTAAAACAGCATCCTCAAATCTTTCCAAAGAAGAAATGGAGCTTCCTGAGGAAATTAGAGGCCCATATAAACGTCAGTTAGTTTTTTACAAGCTTTTAACGGAGCTTGATAAATCATTTAATCCAAAAATGGAAGAAGGCATCTTTGATTTTGTCGAACCTAACAAACAAACTGGAAAGCTTGTGAGAAGAAAATTCATTATTACCGATGGCGACGTTTCTCTTTTGAAGAAACTTATTATTTCAACAATGAAAGATATTAGAGCTCTTGCATTTCTTGAAGATTATTCAACAAAGTCCTTAAGTTTTCGAGCCCGAGTTGGATGACGGAGTTTTCTGATAGCTTTGGCTTCAATCTGTCGAATCCTCTCACGAGTAACATTAAATTCCTTTCCAACATCCTCTAACGTTTTACTTTTTCCATCATCAAGGCCAAATCTCATAATGAGAACTTTTTTCTCTCTTTCTGAGAGGGTATCCAAAACTTCATTTAGATAATCTCTCAAAAACTCCTTTGATACAGAGTCATACAAAGATGGCTGGTCCTGGTCGGCGATAAACTGCTCAAGCGTTGTTTCATTATCATCCCCAACAGGTGTAGAAAGTGATTTTGGATGCTGAGATATCTTAATAAGATTCTCAACTTCCTTAATAGTAATTTCCATTTCTTTTGCAACTTCCTTTACTTTCGGTTCTCTTCCAAGTTTTTGGGTAAGCTTTCTCTGCGTTTTGTAGTATCGATTGATGTTATCAACCATATGCACAGGTATTCTTATTGTTCGTGACTGGTCAGCAATAGCTCTTGTGATGGCCTGACGGATCCACCAGGTGGCATATGTTGAAAATTTGTATCCCCTTCTCCAGTCATATTTTTCAACAGCCTTGATGAGCCCTTGATTACCTTCTTGAATAAGGTCAAGGAACGAAAGCCTTCTCCCAAGATATTTTTTGGCGATAGACACTACCAACCGCAGGTTTGATCTTATAAGTGTGCGACGTGCGTCCTCATCGCTTTTCTCATATTTTTTAGCAAGGTCAATTTCGTCTTCAAATTTGAGTAGAGGGTACATTCCTATTTCTTTCAGATACATCTTAATAGGATCAAGAGATTCTCCTTGTCGTATAGTGATAAGTCTTTTGAGTTCTTTCTCAATTTCCTCCATTGATTTTTTTGCATCTTCTTCTTCTCTTGTTGAAACATTTTCAAAGATATCAATATTGGCTTTTATAGCATTATCAAAAAAATCGTCGATGTCCTGGATGTGTTTTTCAGGCTCAGCGTAGACAAAGAAGATATCATCTATAACAATGAATCCGTTCTCTTTTCCCTGCTTCAGTAGCTCCCGGGCAGTTTTAGGTATTTTTTGTGATGCCATGGGCTCAATTCTACAGTTTGTTTAAGCTTTTTTCAACAGTCTTGAGTTCTTCCATCAATTTTTTTGTTTCGTCAGACTGAGTGTCACTTTTTAAATTACTTTTAATTCTTCGTTTAAGCGATAAATATCTCGTTTCATTAATCATTCGTACCATATCTTTTTGTGTTGGATGTTCACCGGTGACTGAAAGATCAAACATAATAAGCTCGTCGCAGAGATTTTGAATTTCAGGGGAAAGGTTCTGGATGAACGTATTGATTGAAAAATCTTCTACACGATCTTTATTATGCTCATAATAGGCTCGAAAATGTTCAAGTATATTCCAATACGCAGGAAGAGCAAAATCTTCTTTAGTAAGAACTTGAGAAATAGCAGTATATATATCGTAAGGTTTTTTATGTTGAAGTAAGTAGGCAATAAGATGTTTTTGTAAAAGTTCATATCGATCGGTTGGCTTAATATGTGGAGTCTTGATAGTAAACTTTCTATACTTCTTTTTCCTATAATCATTGAGAAGTTGTTCAATCGAACTTTCATCCGTATCAATAAGCTGGGCGAGACGTTTAATATAATGTTTTTCGATAATAGGATTTTCGATCAAAGCAATATATGGTATAAATTCATCAGATATTTCACTCTTCTCGTAGGGGTTATCTATCTTTTTTTTCGAGACAATTGTATTAAAAATGAAATCATAAATTGGAATTGGTGCAGCAAGGGCCTTCTTGAGTGCGATTGGATTTTCTTTTAAGGCTTCATCGGGGTCTTTTCCCTCTGGAATTTGAAGAATATCAACTCTGAATTCCTGTTTTTCTGATTCTTCCAAAGCTCTTTTAGACGTATCCTCCCCAGCGAGGTCTGAATCTAAAGCTAAAACAAGATGATGCGTATATCTTTTTAATAATGAGAGCTGTTCTTTAGTAAAAGCGGAACCTTTAATCGCAACGCAGTTAGTAATCCCATGTTTAAAACACGATATCATATCGAATTCTCCTTCGACAATTACTGCCTTATTTTCTTTTCGAATTGAGTCTCTTGTGACGTTTATTCCAAACAACGTTTCTCTTTTATGGTAGAGAAGTGTCTCAGGTGTGTTTATATATTTTGCCTCTTTAGGCTCATCATTCATAAGTCTTCCTGAGAAACCGACGATCGTATTACGATGGTCTATTAAAGGAAACATAATTCTATTTCTAAATCGGTCGTATGAGCGGCCTTTATTTCCCTTTATGATTAGACCAGTCCTTAAAATATCGTTTTCAGCAGACCCTTTTTTTATTAAATAAGTGTGTAACGAATCCCATGATGGAGGTGAATAACCAAGCTGGAAAGTATGAATTAATTTCTCATTAACTCCTCGTTTTTCAAGATATTCTCTTGCAGCTTTTCCTGTTTCATGTTCAGTAAGTAGATAGTTAAAATATTTTGCTGCTAGATTATTTATCTTAATAAGAATTTCTTTCTCATTCCACTCCGTATCATTAAAAGAAACTTTTTCAAATTTAACACCAGCATATCGGGCAAGCTCCTCTAACGCCTCATAAAAGGTAAGATTGTCAAGTTTTCTAATAAAAGAAATAACATCTCCTCCATCATGGCACGCCCCAAAACATCTCCATAGCTGTCGGTCGGGAGAGATCATAAATGACGGACTTTTTTCTTCATGGAAGGGGCAGAGAGCCTTAAAGTTTCTTCCGGCCTTTTTTAAAGTGATATATTGGCCAATGTATTGAACGATGTCAATCCGATTTTTCACCTCTTCAATCACATTTTCCATAGCGACAATAGTATACCGCACTCAAGATAAAAAGCCTAATAATTTGTTAGAATATACTCACAATGGAGGCGTGCCAGAGCGGTTGAATGGGCTAGTCTCGAAAACTAGTGTGGCAGCAATGTCATCAGAGGTTCGAATCCTCTCGCCTCCGCCAAAATAGCATTCTTAATGACAAGTTGTTAAAGAAATGTAAAATCTGTTATATTTTACTTAATTCATGAAAAAAAGTATAAAAGGGGTATCGGATTTATCTCATATTCATACAGGAACTATAGATAATAAAATCCCATTAATGTTTGTTGATGGCACGGCTGTATATAAACAATTTACGAGTCAATACATTACCCATAAAAAAGGCTTTTTTATTTTGGCGCCATCAGGCTCAGGTAAAACATACTTTCTTGAAAGACAAAAAGAGACGCACTGGTTTGATGGTGATACATTATGGGAATTAACCAATGCTCACCCAGCGGGTTTCTGGTGGTTAGAGGAGGGAAAGACTATTCATGAAATAGATGTCAGAAGCGATGTCATAACCATGCAAGCAAAAAAATTGGGTTTATGGATCATAGGTGCTTCCAACTCAGATCTCGAGCCGGATGCTATAGTCCTTCCTCATTGGAGCACCCATAAGAGGTATATTATGAATCGACAAAAAGGAGTTTATGATGGAGGGGCAACAATCGATCGACTGCAAGGAGTTTTACATCATCGAAGATTGATTCGTGAATGGGCTAAGAAAGGAGTTCCAGAATTTAAATCAGTAGAGAATGCTGCGGAATTTCTAATGCAGAAGTATAATAAAAGTTAAGCAGCTAACGGTATATCATACTCATTACCCTGAATAGATGTAGAAGCGTGAGTACTTCGTGGCTTAATATTAAGAACAACACCTGCGCCTTGAGTCACAGGAAGTTCTTGAGTGAAATCCGGAAAATCTTCCTTAACGACATAACGCTTAAGCCAAGGACTAATTGAGTCATAGTGTCCAACCACAAATGTAACCACTCTCCTCCCTGGATGAGTATCGTGATAGTATTGCATACTATTAGCATGTGTTGCTACATATCCATTTACTCTATGAGCAATCTCTTTAGGACCCTCAACTCTCATTTCTCTTCGTTTGGTTTGTATTTCTGGTCCGTCAATTTCATATTCCGCCCAGAAACCATTTGGACCAAATTCTGTAAAAGTCCCGTCTTTAGCGGTGTGTCTAGCTTTAAGCCATGCAACAAACTCAGGACTTTCTTCCATCATTCTTACATCAGTTATCCTGCCACTTTTCAATTCAATTGGTTTTTCTGATTTATTTAACAACTGTTCCTTTGATAAAGAATACTTTGTCATAGTCTCATTCAAAGCACGCATGATTTGATCAGCGGTCTCTACTGCTCTTTTGTGTTCAGATTGAATTAGAGGTGTTGTAAGTGTAGCATCCGATGCTACGATTAAAAAATCTAAACTGCCTCTTTCTGTTTCCGGAACACCATTCACAATTCCTTCAAAAAAAGCAAGAGCGTTCCGATATGTAGCTTCAGCCGCCTCAGGTTTCAAAGCCCCAAGGTCTGTGGTAGCATCACTACGATCATCCTTTGCGTTTCGCATAACCACTATAACAGTACCGTCTTTTTCAGGCACAACGGGATGTAAGTCCTCTAGAGTTATCTTTTTCACCTCAGCTCGTGATGGTAACTCCTCACTAGGTTCGTCCCCGGCATTTAGTTCGCTCATTCAAACATTATAGTATTATTGACATTAATTCATCAAGCTTTTATACTAAGATTAGTATGAATAAGACATATGTTAAATATTTTGGCTTTGGGACGAATAAGGATCTGGATATGATGGTCCACATGGTAGGACGAAGTGATTTAGTCGGTGAACCAGGCAGACTTATCGGGTTTGACGTCTGTATCCAGAAATCCAGGGAGATGAGGGAGGAAATCCCAGAAACAAGCCCACTTAAGATACCTCCAAAAGATCTCATCATTCAAAACTGGGGACCAGATTTTGACATGTTTGTGTCGAGGCCTAATCCTAATGGAATAGCTTATGGGACTATCTGGGATTTAACACAAGATGAAATTGATTTGGTTAAGGAATGGGAGGCCGTTGATTATGGAGTACAAGATGAAGTCTGGGCTATTGCGATTGACTCAAAAGGGCATTTTGTTCAAGTTGAGACTCAAACGCTTCTTAAACCAACTGACAAAATTGATCGCATTATCACTGGTGAGGACTACGATCCCTATATTGCCCCGAAAAAATCTATGTTAGACTTGGCCGATGACATAAGGATTAGATATCTAGAGCGAAAGAAAAAGGGAATTCGATGAGATGGGCTTGACTGGGCTGTTCTGGTTCCAGACCTTGTTGCTCCGCAAACACAATACAGTTAACGGAAGGTAACTGCTTTTGAGTTCTTGCATATTTTAAAATATGGATTCATATACTGTCTATACTCCAGTTAATGAGATACTCAATATTCTTCTCGAAAGGATTTCATTGATAATAGGGAATCAGTTTGTTGGTTTCTATCTTTTTGGATCCCTGGCTCTAAATGATTTTGTGCCGGATAGAAGCGATATAGATATAGTTGTAACGACTAAAACTATACTCGCTGAAGATCAACTTGAAGAATTACAACAAATGCATAAGGAGCTCATTGAGAATAAAGTACCTTATTCTGACAGAATGGAATGTATCTATATTCCAATAGACTCACTGAGGAATTACGTGAAAGAAAAATCGTACTTTCCCTGTCTTCACAACGGGGGAGAATTTTATAGAGATGGGTTTGGATTGCTCGAAAAGCATGTTTTAAGAGAGCGTGGAGTTATCCTGAAAGGTCCTGATCCCAAATCATTCATGAAATCAGTTAGCTTATCAGAGCTTCAAAAGGCAGCGAGGGAGTCATTAACCAATTGGTGGTTACCAAAACTTAACAATTCTACGAGCTTAGCGGATGATGACTATCAGACGTTCGCCATTTTAACAATGTGCCGAGCTCTTTACACTATTGAGAAAGGTAACATTGTTTCAAAGTCAGAGGCTGCAATATATGCAAAAACGGAGGCAGAGGAATACTCATCTTTAATCGAGGAGGCTCTGGCATGGAAAATTGGAGGCACATTCAATAAATTGCAACAAACTTTAGATTTTATGAAGTTTACTTTTCATAGAGTAGGGATTGGTACATAATTTCACTCCCCCATATTATCATCCTTAAATCATTAAAGATTAATTATTCCTTTCTTACCCTTACCTCTAACAACATCTTCTTCAGTTGTCGATATAATCGTCTGATATCCCTCTATTTGTTCAAAAATGACTTTTTTATTTGCTTCATCTAACTCTGAGAGAATATCATCAAGAAGAACAATAGGTTTTGCACCTAATTCGGTATATAGGATTTGAATATGATTAAAAATAAGCCAGAACAGAGCAAGTCGTTGTTCGCCTCTTGAACAATATTTGTGAACATTAACATCTTGCACATCTTCAGAGCTTTTCTTATATAAAAAGTAATCATCTCTCTGTGGCCCGATGAGCGTTCTCTTTTGATAGTATTCCTTATCGGCATAGTCCCTAAACCGCTCCTCTGACATCTCGTTTTTAATATATTCAATCGAGAAACTGTGTCCAGATAGTGAAGGATTCTTATTAAGCACAGCACAGATCCATTCCCTTTTTTCCTGTATATATATTGCTTGTTCAATTAAATAGGTATTCCAAAAAGTGAGTACTTCTTTAAGTTTTTCTCTATTTTCTTCTCTTTCTAGTACTTTGTTTCTTCGTCGCATTCCGCTTTGATAATTTTGAAGTCTTTTTTTGTATTCAATATCTATTCTTTCCAAAATCATATCAATGTATGACCTTCGCTCAGATGGTTGTCCCGAGACAACATTCATGAGTTCGGGTGAGAATAGAACTGCAGGAGGAGCCAACTTAAGATACTGTCCGAGAATCTTTTTTGAATTATTGACTAAATATGTTTTTTTTAGTCCAATACCTTTTTCAATACCTATTCTGAATCTCGTTATTTGATCTCTATCACTGAATTCAGCCGAAATTGTAGTTTGATTTTCATCAAATGCAATAAGTTCTTCCTGTTTCTCATTCTTTATACCCTTTCCCATGCAGATAAAGAAGATACTTTCTAGCAAGTTTGTTTTTCCTTTTGAATTGTCACCCAAAATAAGTGTTGTTGTTTCTTCAAACGTGAAGGTTTGTTTTTTGAAATTTCTGAAGTTTTCTAAAAAGACAGATTGTAGAATCATACTCGATATTATAGCTCATGGATTACTTTTTTCGCAGGAGGAACAGGCTTTCAAAGAATGAAGGAAGCTTAAATACAAACTTTTTTACAATACTCACGTTATCGATTGATTTAAATAGGTTATACCAAAATCCCTGACTTAATACTGAAACATGAGAAAAATCTTGTCTATGAGCAATTTTAATCCATGTATTCTCAACAGTATAGATTTTATGAAGCACGAGTTTTCTTGAAACTCTTATCGCCTCCTCAGCAGCTTTTTTAATTTTCGAGCGCTCAATATGTTCTAATACATCAAACGAAACAACCAAATCAAAGCTATCATTATCATAAGGAATTTTTCCAATATCTCCTTTACGGATGAATGGACGAGTTTCTTTCTCAGCTGATTCCAATGCGTATGTAGAAATTTCAATTCCATATGCCTCAATTCCGAGTCTTCTAAGATATTTAATTAGTTTTCCAGTGCCGCTTCCAATATCAAGAACATTTTTTGGATTAATGAACAATTTAATCCAAAAAGCTCTATAGAAGTTAACAATTTCAATAAAGACGTTTCCTAAGAAGGAGCGCGTAAGAGGCATTTTATATTCAATTTTTTTCCCTTCATAGTATTCCTTATCATAGAAAGATGCGTCAATACGATAATTTGTGATGACCGTTCCTTTAAAATTCTCTCCACTCAGGATTTTATTAAGATTTGAAAAGTTTTTACCATTCGCGACGATCACCATTGTTCCCAAACGTTTTGCAAGTTGAGAAGCGACAGGATCAAATGGGGCATTAGTGCCAGGCTTCCACTCCTTAGGCACAAGTTTCTCAAAGTAGCTCCAAGTCGTTTTAGTAATTTTCTTTGCATCTTTAAACACGGATGGATCCTTATCAAATACATAGTCAATATTTGAAAGGTTAATAATAACTGAAGCATTGTAATCTCGGGCGAGAACGACTGAGCAGTAATCAGTTGACCATCCTGGCTTCCAGCCTGACCCAATGGCTATCGGCTCATTCCAATTTCTAAGTTTTCTATCGTAATTTTCAATTATACGAGGATGTGCGATGTCTTGAAAGATTGTCCTGAAAATATGAGCATTTAAGCGTGTTGCATGTATTCCAATCCAGTCGAGATCCTCATCGGTAATTGTTCCAATAACATCTTTTGCTGCGTCCCTGTAATGGCGGGCTGTTCTTCCTCCTCCGATGACTATCAAAAAACGTCGTTGCTTATCCTTTATCTGGCTTCGGATAAAAACATTCATTTTCTTAAGGAAATCAATATCGATACCCCCATTAGGAACAACAAGACTTCCTCCTACGGAAAGTACGACGGTCTCAGTTTTTTGACTCGAAAAAACCCCCATCTCTTCTATTTAAAAAAAGCCCGCCTTTTGGGCGGGTCATTGTGTTTAGTAACTAAACAGGTTTAATAATAGTTTTATCACAGTAGTATTTTCTCATATTCTTATATGTATTAGTATAGCACATTTGTCTAGAAAATGTCTGAATTCTCTAGATAAAGCCCGTGCTCAAGCCAAAAATAAAAGCGAGAACTCTTACTATAACGAAGGATAAAATTAAAAGGACAAAACCGATAATTCCAGACGTAATTTTAGCTTTAGCACTTTTTAGCTTCTCGGCGTCGCCTCTTGAGGTTACCATATCAAATCCTCCCCATACCAGAATGAAGAACAAGATTACTCCTGCCAAAGGAAATAGAAAGCCAAGAACGGTATTAATGGTGCCTCCAAGGGTAACGTCGTCTCCAAGCGGTCCTTTAATGAGGCTGCCATTAATATTTATGGTTTGCGCTAGGTATCTCATAATTGAGGGGTACTTGGCTTAGGATTTTGGATGTCAGGTTTCTGCGCAGCTATGATTGAAGGGTCAATAGAAAGATTTTTCTGGTCTGGAACCGATTGAGGATTTTGAGCAGTGCTACTATTTGACTTTTCAGGCTTCTTTTCCTCAGTAGCAGCCTTGTCAGGACCCGTATCCTGAGTCTCTACTATCTCCTCAACCTTCTCTTTAGCATTAATTGGACAAATTGTCGTTGCGGTATCAACAACCTCTGTTTCGAAAACGTGCTGAGATTCAATGCATCTGAATTTCCTCTTTTTTAGCTTTTTAAGTTCGGATTCCGGAACAAGTGTAACCTTCTCTATATTAAATATGAACTGTTCGCCATCGAAATCCATAACAATCGTGTCGTTTTCTTTAAGTTTCTGTTCAATAATAAGTGTTGATATCGGATTTTCAATGAGTTTTTGAATCGTCCTTTTTAATGGTCGAGCTCCATAGATAGGATCGAATCCTTGTCTGACGATCTCCTTGCCTGTCGACGTTGTCCAGCTAAAGCCCATACTCTGATCCTCAAGCAATTTTTTAAGTGCTTTAAGCTGAAGATCGGCAATTAGAAGCATGTGCTGATATTTAAGAGGCTCAAAGATGATCACTTCATCGAATCTGTTAATAAGCTCAGGTCTAAAGAATTTTCTTAATTCTTCCATTACCTTTGATTTTGTTCGATCATATTGATTCTTAGAAAGCTCTTCTTCAATTTTTTTCTTCTCATCAAGTTCTTTATCAAGAGGGAAGTCTGCACCAAAGAAATCTTTAATAAGCATTGTTCTCCAAGTCCCGTCAGGTGAATCTTTAATCCATAGTCTGTCTCCGACGACGATACCCTCTTTTCCATCTGGTGAAAATGTATGAATATCCCAGTAATTTACTGGAAATGCCTCTATTTTCTTTTCTGAGGAAGCGTCTTCGGCCTTGTTTGGACCTGGTTCAGTAGTAAGTTTTTGATTCTCAAAATAATCTTTTAATGTTCCTGTTTCCCAATTTGTATCAGACGATTTTCTTTTCCAATAACGGTCCCTGAATGTAACAATTTCAACTTCTGAAGGTGAAAAAGCATGAGTTTTAAGCTTCACAGTAGGGAGCTGTTGTTCCGGAGCGTCTGGCAAAGCATTTATTACGACATTGTCTTTAAAGTAATCAATAAGATTTGCCGTTGTCCATACTTTTGTTGTTGTGGACGTCTTCTGGTACAGAATATTTCCTGAAGTAATCATTTCTACTCCTTTTGGAGAAATGATATGGGTATCAAATTCTTTCGAAGGGAAATCTATCTGTTCCTCATTTTTCGGTTGACCATCCTTTGGTGGAGGGTTCTCAATCTTTTGTCCAGAAAAGTAATCGATGAGCAGTTTGCTTGCCCATTGACCTTGGGTCCCCTCACGCTCAAAAATTTTACCCATGATGGTCATAAGTTGACGGCCTCTTGGCGAGAACGTATACGTTGAGAGAATGGTAGGTTCTTCAATATCAGTTTGTCCACTTGCGAGAATATCATCCTGAATAAGTCGTGTACCAATGTTTGATGTACATATCACGACAGTATTTTTGAAGGATATTGTGTGTCCTTTATTGTCAGTAAGCCGTCCATCATCAAGGATTTGGAGGAGAATATTGAATATGTCAGGATGAGCTTTTTCAACTTCGTCAAAAAGAACTACGGAATAAGGCTTCCTACGAACGGCTTCAGTTAATTTTCCTCCTTCTTCATATCCAACATAGCCGGGAGGTGCTCCAAGAAGCTTAGCGACCTCATGTTTTTCCATGTATTCGGTCATGTCAAATCTAATCATTGCTTCTTCTTGTCCAAAGAGTACTTCTGCGAGCGTCTTAGCAAGTTCGGTTTTACCTACACCGGTTGGTCCTAAAAATACGAAGCTACCAATCGGTCTATCATTTGATTTGAGACCAGCACGGCCTCTTCTGATAGCTTGAGCAATCGGCTCAACTGCATGATCCTGATTAACCAAGCGTTCATGGATGATATCCTCAAGCTTTTTAAGTTTCTCAATTTCAGATTCTGTAATTTTATTTACAGGAATTCCTGTCCATCTTGAGATGATGTCCTTGATTGATTGCTCTGTAATGCTTGTGGTGGTTTGAGACTTTTTTGTGTTGTATTCATCCTGTTTTATCTTCAGATCGGCGGTTAAGTCATCTATTTTGGGTTTGAGTATGCCAGTTTTAACTCTATTGCCTGCTTTTTCATTTTCTTCGAGCTCCTGTTTAAGTTGATTAACTCTTTCCTCCAGCGATCTTATTTCTTCTGGAAGCGAGATAAGTGGGAGACGAACCGCAGACGAAGCTTCGTCAATAAGGTCAACTGCCTTGTCTGGAAGGAAACGGTCTCCAACATATCTTTTTGAAAGCTTAACAGCGGCTTCAATCGCTTCATCTGGAATTTTTACCCGATGAAATGCTTCATATTTATCTCTAAGAGACTTAACCATTTTTATTGCTTGTTCGGGGGTTGGCTCAGGCACAAGAACTGGTTGGAATCTTCTTTCAAGAGCTGGGTCTTTTTCAATGTATTTTCGATATTCAGTAAGCGTTGTTGCTCCGATAACCTGAAGTTCGCCGCGAGCAAGCGATGGTTTGAGGAAATTTGAAGCATCAAGAGATCCTTCACCACCTGCTCCAGCTCCAACAAGATTGTGAATCTCATCGATAAAGAGAATAATTTGACCCTGAGCTTGAGTAATTTCCTCAATAATTTTTTTCATTCGTTCCTCAAATTCTCCTCTATGAGAAGCTCCAGCAATAAGGCTCATCAGATCGAGCTGTAAGATTTTTTTCCCTATGAGAGACTCAGGAACTTCTTTTTTAACTATTTTTTGAGCAAGTCCCTCTACAATTGCTGTTTTTCCAACCCCAGCCTCTCCGACAAGAGATGGGTTATTTTTTGTTCTTCGGGAGATAATATGAATGACTCGTTCAATAACGTCAGATCGCTCAACGACCGGATCCAGGAGACCTTGAGCTGCTTTCTCAGTAAGGTCGTTGGTATACTGCTGAAGCGTACTCCTATTATCTGCCTGCGCTTTATCTTTTCCTTCAATTCCTTCCTTTTTACCTGTAATTTTTTGATTAAGCTGTTCCTGTTTTATGCCTAGCTTAGCAAGTGTTCGGGCTCCAGCTCCTTCTCCTTCTTCGTAAAGAGAAAGCACGATGTGTTCAGGAGAAATAAATTCATACCCAAGCTTTCGTGCAACGACAAGAGCATTTTCCAAAATCCTTTTCACTCTTGGAGAAATTTGAGGTTTGTCTGTGGTTCCTTTTTTATAAACCTTTTCAAGTTCCTGCTCAATGATTTGAGGTGGAACTTTATTTTCAGTAAAAAGCTTATAGATTTCCGGGTCAGCTAAAAGTCCATGGAGAATGTGTTCGGAATCAATAAAATCACTTTTTAGTTCTTGAGCCTTCTGTTGAGCCGACATAAAAACACGATTAGATCGTTGGGTCAAGTGAGTCATAAGGTCTAATTGAGTTCTTTTATCTTGATCATTCACGGGAGGCTGATTAGGATCATTTGGATCCTGTTGTGGTTGTTGTTGATTATTGTCAGTAGGATTTGAAGGCGTAGGTAAAGACGAGTCATCTGCTGGAGCTTGTGGTGTTTGCGGTGTTTGTGATTGGTCTGCTGGAACGGCCTGATTTACTGCAGGGATGTTTTGCGTTATTGTTTGAGTATTTGCTTCTATGTTGGGTGCGGGAGGTGATCCGATACCTGAATACGCTTGACCTTGAGGAGGATTGCCGATTCCCGAATACGCTTGTCCTCCAGGAGGATTCCCAATACCTGAATAGGGCTGTGGAGAAGATACAGATGTCGTTGTGGCTGATTGGGTTACCGAAGACGTATCCTGCTGAACAGGTTGATTCTTATCATTGTTTCCATCAGATACAGCATCCTTTTTTTTAAAAAAATCCAAAACGGCCATACATTCATTATTAAGAAAAAAAAGAGGTTTGTCAAATGTAAAAAGCCTCTATATCAACTCAAGATGAAGTTGTTTTTGCCCGTCCTATTTGGTATATTTCTAGTGTTATGAGACTATTGGTTACCGGAGGGGCAGGGTTTATTGGATCGAACTTTATCTTCTATTGGTTACATAAATATCCTCAGGATTCTATCATCAATTTTGATGCATTGACCTATGCAGGAAACCTTGAAAACCTTAAAGAGGTTGAAAAGGATCCGCGATACCGTTTTGTGAAAGGAGATATTTGCGATAGCGATGCTGTAGATCAGGTTATGAAAGAAGTCGAAACGGTAGTACATTTTGCTGCTGAGTCTCATGTGGATCGATCGATTCACGATGCTTCCCCATTTATTAAAACAAATGTAGTTGGAACGCACGTCTTGCTCGAATCGGCGCTAAGAAATAAAAATATCAAAAGATTTCATCATATTTCCACGGATGAAGTATTCGGCGCGCTTGAGCTTGATTCCAAAGAAAAGTTCAACGAGATGACTCCATATGCTCCAAGGAGTCCTTACTCTGCATCAAAAGCCGCTTCTGACCACTTAGTAAGAGCTTATAACGTCACCTATGGTTTACCAATAACGATATCAAACTGTTCAAATAACTATGGCCCACGATGTTTCCCTGAAAAACTTTTTTCTTTGACGATGACAAACATCATTGAAGAAAAAAAAGTTCCTGTTTATGGGGATGGTTTGTACATTAGGGACTGGCTTTATGTCGAAGATCATGCGCGTGCAATCGATGTTATTTTGCAAAAGGGCAACGTTGGAGAAACATACTTTATCGGAGGACTTAACGATGATATTTCTAATCTGGATGTTATTAAAAAAATCCTTAAACTCATGGGAAAGGATGAATCATGGATTGAGTTTGTAAAGGATCGACCGGGGCATGATCGCCGATACGCGGTTGATTGGTCAAAGATTCACAACGAGCTTAACTGGTCACCACAGACAAACCTTGAGGAGGGGTTAAAAACAACGATTCAATGGTATATGGACAATCAGGATTGGTGGAAAAAGATTAAGTCGGGTGAGTACAAAGACTATTATGCTCGCCAGTACAATAAATAGCACGCATTCCTAACCTCTTCTTCTAATGACTTTTTTTATGATCGTTTTCTTTCCATTGGCACCAGTTGCTTCGAAAATAAGCTGATTGCTTTTTTCAGCTAAAGCAAAGTTATACACAAATTCGTTATTTTCGTTCAAAAAAACACGGTTCTTGTTGATAAAAAGGACTGTATCTTTTTCAGTTTTTCCTTTTATCGTAATTTTCCTCTCTCTATATTCATCTTTGATAGATGTAAGGAAAGTTATCTTAGGTGGAGTAAAGAATATTTTCAACTGATATCCGAAGTACGTCAAAAAGAAAACAAAGATGAGAGTGATAATGAGCTTGATAAGCCTTTTCTTACGTGGTGCGAAATACTCTTGAGAAGCTTTTTTACTAAATTTAATATTTTCCTGACGTTCGTACTCTCTTTTAAAGTATGCAATAAGCTTTCTATCATCCAAACCTAGAAAGCGGCCATATGTAGTAATAATGCCTTGAATGTATGTCCGTGAGCTAATGAGCGACCAGTTCTCATCTTCGATCGATAAAAGATTTTTCTTTCTAATATGCGTTTCTTTCTCAACATCATCCAAAGTAAGGCCAAGTCGTTCCCGTTCACTTCTAAGAATCTGTCCGACGTTCTTGAGCATGATACAGCAATTTTACATCATATCAGGCATTCCGCCCATACCGCCTCCCATTGGATTTGGCATTCCAGCATCTTTCTTCTCAGGAATGTCTGTGACTAATGCTTCTGTTGTGAGAATCATCATTGATACAGAACCTGCATTCTCAAGAGAGCTTCGTACGACTTTTGTTGGATCGACAATACCCATTTTGAGCATTGATCCGAATTCAAGCGTTGCGGCGTTGAATCCGTAGTCAGCATCTTTTG
>Ga0155718_107_pt1 | contig 37061 bp, 34 predicted proteins | sample RifCSPlowO2_01_FD_107374 | JGI IMG/M metagenome (GOLD analysis project Ga0155718, IMG submission 107374) | Candidatus Roizmanbacteria bacterium RIFCSPLOWO2_01_FULL_38_11 | reverse complement strand
GGGTGGTGAAATGGCAGACACGCAGGATTTAGGATCCTGTGCCGCAAGGCGTGGAGGTTCAAGTCCTCTCCCCGGCACAAAAATCTCAATTATTCTTCCAATTACTCATTTTGTATCGTATAATACGACTGGGATACGATCATCGCTATTATTTATTTGCAAGCATTATGTTTACATTTGAAAAGCAGGATCTAGGAAAAAATACCCTCAAATATACCGTTACCATCCCCGTAAAGGAAATCAAAACGCGTTATGATGCTGGATTTGACGAGATACGAGGCTCGGCAAAAATTGAGGGCTTTCGTCCTGGTAAGGCTCCTGCTAATATCGCTAAAAAGCATATTTCCAAGGAGAAAATCTATGATCTCCTTATCCAAAAACTTCTGCCTGATGTCTACAAAGATATTCTAACTAGGGAAAAACTTGAGCCTATTATTTCGCCTAAAGTAGAGCTTAAGAAAGCTGAAGAGGAAAAAGATTGGGAAATAGACTTTACCATTGCCATGAAACCTGCTGCAAAGCTTCCTGACTACAAAAAAGTCATTCAAAAGGTAAAAGCTGAACTCAAAAAGGATGCCATTTGGGTTCCAGGTAAAGATGTCGAGAAAGAATCCGAAGCTGAAAAAATGAAACGTCGGGAAAAGCTGCTGGATGAAATTGTTCGAAACCTTGTAAAAGAGACTGAAATTGAGCTTTCTGATCTTATTATTGAGCAGGAAGTCAACAATCGCCTCTCGAAGCTTCTTGATGATGTCCGAAGCATTGGGCTCACTATGGACGCTTACTTAGCCTCAAAGAATCTCACAACGGACTCAGCGAAAGCTCAATTTAAGAAAGAGGTTCAGGATTCCTATGCGGTCGATCTTATCTTAACTGAAATCGGCGACAAAGAGAATATTTCAGTGAGCCAAAAAGAGCTTGATGATTTCTTTGAAAAGATCTCAGATGAGGCTTCAAAAGCCGACGCTAAGAAGCACGCGTACTTTTATTCATCAGTTTTAAGAAAGCAAAAAATCATTGATTTCCTATCAGACCTGTAGTATACTATAGGCATCATGGCGTTACAACAGAATCAGCCTCAACAAAAATACAAAAATCCGGTTGAGAATCTTGAAAAACCGGGGAAAGGCTATTCCATTGCTCAGGATATTGAGGCTCAAAAGGCTCAGTTTGAGCAACAAATCTCTCAAGACCCAGAATTCGCTCCAAAAGGACCAGTAAATCCTGAGTTTAAAGACGTGTTTACGTATCTCGATCATTCTGAAAATAAAGAAGTGCCTGAAAAAATTCAAGAAATTCAAGCTACTATAGCTGAAATTAGAGCTACCGTTGAGGATATTAAGAGAAAGAGCGATGGGGTTAACGCTGAGGTTGAAGCCATAGAAAAAGCTGCAATGCAGTCTATTGGGAAGAAACCAGGTGTTTATCACGTTAGATACCTTGAATTATTACTCTCCTTTTTACAAGGCGTTAAAGCTAAGGTTGGCGAGGCTAAAACGTGGCTTATGGCTATACAATCAAAAAGAGCCAAAAGAGGCTCAGCATTTGCAGTTCGAAGCAAGAAGCAGGGAACTCAATATTCACTTTCACAAGAGCTTTCTACAGCTCGAAATGTTCAATAACCTTCATTTGGACACTGCCTTATAGACTACAAAAACGATATATTGTATACTATCGACATTGGTCGCTTAGCTCAGTTGGTTAGAGCGTTGCATTGACATTGCAAAGGTCACAGGTTCGAGTCCTGTAGCGACCACACAGATAACAAGATAATGATAATTGAATTAAAATAGTGCTAGTTGACCTAAAAGGAAGGAGAAAGTTATTCTTGAAGGTCTGCTCTTATATCCTGGATAATTTGCAAATCATCTCTAGCGGCAGCAGCGCTCGCATCAAGGGGTCCTTGGGCAGTTGTAAGACTTAATCTCCTAGCCTCTCTTACCTCATTGCCTGAGACGTCAACAAAGGAACTTCCACCCACATCGCCATAGCTCGTAGTATAGCCTTTCCCATCAGGTACCAATATACGTCTTCCGCTCAAACCACCGTGATTCCAATATCCTGGAATACCTTGGCCGGTATGCGCGACTATACCTTGTCTGGCAGCTCCTATTGCATTCCTGAGTTGTGCTAATACTTCTTTATGGCTTGGTTTATCAGGAATTTGAAGTCCATGAAAACCTTCTACAGTTGCTACGACATACGTTAGGCAGGACATATCCTCTCCACCCTCATAAAGGGTATAGGTTCCTGGGAGCGGTTCAGCTAGAAAAAAAGTGGCATGAATTCCATCTCCAATCTGCGCTCCAAATGGACCAACTCTATCAACTTCAGCGCGCATCTCACCAATAAATGTAAGCATCTCTCGTTCTCGTTGTCTACGTAATTCTGCTTCATCTTGAGCAGAAGAGGCTGCAGCAGCAACTTCCTCCTGAGTTTCTCTAGCCAATTCCCCACTTTCTTCAGGTGATAAAGCCATATTAGAGTTGATTATAGTACTCCACTTTATCGAATTCAATGAGTATAATTATACCTAACAAAATATGGACCTGAAAATCAAACACGCTGCTGAAATTATCAAAAAGATCGAGTATATTAATATTGCTTCTATCACGCCTGAAGGGCTTCCGTGGAATACTCCAGTATATACAGCTTTTGATAAGGACCTCAATTTTTATTGGTTTTCATGGAAGAAGAACCAGCACTCTATCAATGTTAGAAATAACCCAAATGTATTTGTGACAATATATGACTCTACCGTTCCTGCAGGGACAGGCACCGGAATCTATTTTGAGGGGGGGGCGCGCGAGTTAACAAATCCAAAGGAAATGATCGTTGGGATCACTGCTGGCTATAAAAGAAGCAAGCATAAGGTAAGAGCGGCTAGAGAGTTTTTAAAGAGTTTTCCGCGACGAGTGTACCGATTTACTCCAGAAAAAGCATGGATTAACGGTGATACCGATATTGATGGAAATTACATTGATATTAGAGAGGAACTTTCATTAAATAACATTAAGAAAGTTATTAACGCTCGCTTCGCTCGCTAGATCCCTCTCCCGATTATATCGGGATCGGGATGACAGGTTGAGCAGAATTTCAGGAAAATACGACTCTTAACTCTAAACTTTGTTATAATCTTTTACTATGAAGCCTGATGATAAAAATTACATAAACAATCTGCGTCATTCCTGTGCTCATTTACTTGCCGCAGCGGTGATGCAGCTGTGGCCCGATACAAAAAGAGCGATTGGACCTGCTATTGATAACGGATTCTACTTTGACTTTGAATTTTCTCAGCCGATTTCTTCAGACGATTTCCCTCGAATTGAGGAAGCAATGAGAAAAATTCTTGAAGGTTGGTCGACATTTGAAAAGAATGAACTATCAGCCGATGACGCAAAAAAGGAGTATCCTGATAACCCTTATAAACATGAGCTTATTGACGAGTTTTCTGAAGGCGGAAACAATAAGTTAAGTTTCTATAAGTCTGGATCATACTGGGATTTGTGCAAAGGTGGCCACGTCGATAATCCTCAAAAAGAGCTTAAGCATTTTAAACTATTGAGTCTGGCTGGAGCATATTGGCGAGGAAACGAGAAAAATAAAATGCTCACAAGAATTTATGGAACAGCTTTTTCATCAAAAGAAGAGCTTGAAAAATACCTTTGGATGCATGAGGAAGCAAAAAAAAGAGATCACCGAAAAATTGGAGAAGAGTTGGATCTTTTTGTTTTTTCTGATCTTGTTGGAAAAGGGCTTCCACTTTTTACACCTAACGGCACATTGCTCAGGGAACTTTTAAACGATTTTTCCCAGGAGCTTCGGCTTGAGAAAGGCTTTCAAAAAGTCTGGATTCCTCATATTACAAAAAATGATCTTTATAAGACGTCGGGTCATTGGGATAAGTTTGGCGATGAGCTTTTTTTGGTAAAAAGTCAGGAGACGGATGACGAGCTCGTTATGAAGCCAATGAACTGTCCTCACCATCAGCAAATTTATGCTTCCCGTCCAAGAAGTTATCGTGACCTGCCGATTAAGTATCTTGAAACGACAACAATTTATCGAGACGAGAAGGCTGGAGAATTGTTAGGACTTTCCAGAGTAAGATCGGCGACAATGGATGACAGCCATACCTTTTGTACGCCAGAACAGATCCCTCAGGTGTATCAAGAGCTTATTGACATTACGAGAAAATTTTTTGATACATTTGATATGAAATATAAAGCGCGACTGTCATTTAGAGATCCTCAACAACCAGAGAAATACCTGGGAGAGGATAAGTTGTGGGAGAAAGCACAAGATATTATTCTTGACATTGCTAAAAAGAATAGCCTCGACTACTATGTTGGAGAGGGGGAAGCGGCTTTCTATGGACCTAAAATTGATTTCATGGTAACTGATGCCTTGGGAAGAGAATGGCAGCTTGCAACTCCCCAACTTGACTTTGTTCAGCCGCAGCGGTTTGGGCTTACGTATATGGATGAGCATGGGGAAGAGAAGACTCCAGTAATGATTCATTTTGCATTGATGGGCTCTTTGGAGCGCTTTCTATCAGTATATATTGAGCACACAGCCGGAAACTTTCCTGTATGGCTATCGCCCGTCCAGACTGCAGTTCTTCCAGTAAGTGATAAATTTACCAAGGAAGCTGAAGCATTTCACGATCAATTAAAAAAGCATGGAATCCGCTCGGAAATTGATTCGGATAATAAAACGCTTCAGGCAAAAATACGTTACTGGACATTGAAAAAGGTTCCCTACATGTGTATAATAGGTCAGAAGGAAGCTCAGAAAGGGAACTCTGCATCAATTAGAAAACGAGATGGAAGCGATGTGGGAACATTATCTCTGAATGAGTTTATAGAAAAGTTAAAGGAAAACATTGAGAATCATCAATAAACCTCAACAACGATACGGAGATCGACGATACGTTTTAAACGAACGTATTCTAGGCGACACTTTCCGTCTTATCGATGAAAAAGGTGAGCAGATAGGAATTCATACACGAAACGAAGCGCTTGCTATTTCCAGAGAAAGAGGAGTTGATCTTATTCTCATCGCGCCATCGGCCCAACCGCCTGTGGTGAAAGCGATTGACTTCCATAAATTTCTCTACCAAGAAGAGAAAAAGAACAAGGAAAGTCGAAAAGGTCAAAAAAAATCAGGAGTGAAAGACGTTATGCTTTCACTTTTTATTGGAGAGCAGGATTTAGAAAGGTTTCAAAAGAAATCACTTGAATTCCTAGAAGAAGGGTATCAGGTGAGAATCAAGCTCACATTAAAAGGACGTGAGCTTGGGAAGAAGCAAATGGCATTTGATTTAGTTAAACGGTTCATTGGAAACTTAGGAGAAGTCATGGTATCATCGGAGCCAAAGATGCAGGGAAGAGCCATTATCACCGTGGTATCACGAAAAAAATAAAATACTATGAAAAATAAAATGAGAACACGAAAATCTGCAGTAAAAAGATTTAAGGTCACTGGAACTGGCAAGATCATCCATAGAGCGCACGGAGCCCGCCATCTCAAAAGCAAAAAGTCAAAAAGAGCTCTACGAAGTCTAAAAATAAGACGAGAGGTTGTAGGAGTATTTAAATCGAAAATTAAGAAAATGCTAGGAGTGTAGAAATATGACAAGAGTTAAAACAGGTGTCGTTACAAGAAGAAAACATAATAAAATCTTAGACCTTGCAAAAGGTTATAGAATGTCACGAAGAAGGCTCATAAAGACAGCCAGTGAAGCTGTGCTTCATGCTGGTGAATACGCATTTATGGGAAGAAAGTTGAGAAAGCGAGATTTTAGAGCACTCTGGATCATACGAATGAATGCACTCTTGAGAGAAATCGGAACAAAGTACAGTATTTTTATACATAACCTTAAAAAAAACAATGTTGAACTCGATAGAAAAGTTCTTGCGATGTTTGCTGTTGAAAAACCAGAAATATTTAAAAAAATCGTCTCAGAGGTCAGTAAGAAAAACTGATACAATTATACGGTATGGATGCTGAGATATCAGATATTACCAAAGCATTAGATAAGGAACTTACTGATGTAAAAGACCTCAAACAACTTGAGCTTCTTGAACTCCACTATTTAGGTAGAAAAGGCAAGATCAATTCACTTCTTACTTCGCTTTCTCGTGTCGAAAAAGAGAATGTAAAATCTGTTGGCGCACAGATTAACACATTCAAGAAAACTGTCCAGGGAAAAATTGCTGCAAGGAGAAAGCTCCTTACGGCTGAGCTCACTCAAAGTGAATCAATCGATGTAACAATCCCTGGAACATTATACCCACATGGAAGTCTTCATATCGTAACGTACGCAATCGAAGAAATATCCCGCATTTTTGAACGACTTGGTTTTATTCGTATGTCATATCCTGAGATCGAATGGGAATACTTTTCATTTGAAAGCCTCAATATGCCGCCCGACCACCCTGCTCGTGATGATTTTGAAACATTTTTTATCGATACTCCTCCTCATCAAAAATACGGAAAAATGGTGTTAACGCCACACACATCTTCAGGACAAATTAGAGAAATGCTTCGTTTAAAAAAACCGCCAATTAAAATGATTAACATTGCAAAAACATACCGACCAAACTGGGATGCCACCCACGTTCCAATGTTTCATCAGTTTGAAGGATTCTGCGTTGATACTGATATTAATATTACTCATTTAAAAGGAACTATTGAGTACTTCGCGCGCACTTTTTTTGGTCCTGATTGCAAGATTAGACTGAGACCATTCCATTTTCAGTTTACAGAACCTTCTTTTGAAGTGGATATCACATGCGATGTGTGTAAAGGCAAAGGTCAAATTGGTGGTACAAAATGCAAAGTGTGTAAGTCCGGATGGCTTGAGATCGGTGGAAGTGGTATGGTCCACCCGAATATCTTAAAGGAGGGCGGTATTGACCCAAAGAAATATCATGGGTGGGCATTTGGCTTTGGAGTGGAAAGAGTGTATATGATGAAGAAAGGATTAAATCTTGATGACCTGAGAATTCTATATACAGGGGATATACGATTTCTTGAACAGTTTTAATTAATTATATGAATATAAAAATAACCTACAATTGGCTTTTAGAGCATTTAGAGACCAACGCTGATCCGTATGAGATTCAAAAATATCTTTCACTGTGTGGCCCCTCCGTTGAAAAGATCGATAAAGCTGGCGATGACTATGTGCTTGATATAGAAATTACCTCAAATAGAGTTGATTGTGCCTCAGTTATGGGGATTGCTCGTGAATGTCAGGCAATTCTGCCTCAGTTTGGGAAAAAAGCAATCATCAAACCGGTCCACCTTCCGATGCTTAATTCTTTTAACGAACAAAATACGCTTCCGCTCTCCATTGAGGATCCAGAAAACCTTATTAACAGAGCCTTAGGAATAGTTCTAGATTCTCTAATGATTGGCTCGTCACCAGAATATATTCAAAAAAGATTAGAGTCGTGCGATATTCGCTCACTTAACAACCTCATCGATGTCACCAATTACATCATGCTTGAAATAGGCCATCCAGTTCATGTATTTGACTATGACCGGATAAAAACTGGAAAACTTATTTTCAGGAAAGCTCGAAAAGGTGAAAAAATAATCACTTTGGATAAGAAAGAGTATGTCCTTGATGAACACGACGTAATTATTGACGATGGAACAGGGAGAATCATTGATCTTCCGGGAATCATGGGTACAGAAAACAGTGTGGTTACCGAACGTACTCAACGAGTTCTTTTATTCATCGAAAATAACCATGCGAAAAATATTCGAAGAACATCGATGAAATACGGTATTCGAACAGAAGCTGCAACGATCAATGAGAAACATCCGGATAGTGCTCTTGCAGAAACGGCTTTTATTCAGGGCATAGTAATGCTTAAAAACCTCGCAAAAGGAAAGGAGGCAAGTTCTGTTATCGACCTAAATCATCACAAAACTGAATTGAAAACTATTTCTGTTGACAACCGTCATATTGCTTCTCTGATGGGGATTGATATAAAGCCTGAGGAATCAGCTTCCATCCTTGAGAGACTTGAATTTAAAGTAGTTCAGAAAGGAGATGCTCTTTCTATCACCGTCCCATCATTCAGGTCAAAAGACATCGCAATTGAGGAAGATATCATCGAGGAAGTAGCTCGAATTTACGGATATCATAATCTTCCTTCATATATCCAGATAACTGGATTCATTGAGCAACCGCCTGACATTGCGAAATCTCAAACTACTGAACTTAAAACAAAATATTTCCTTAAACATCAAGGATTTAATGACGTTTTTAACTATTCGATGATTTCAGCTCATGATATACGCAATTTTAAACTTAAAATAGAAGACCATCTAAAAATAGCTAATCCGATTTCAAATGAAATCGAATATATGAGAACTTCTCTTATTCCTTCGCTTCTTGAGAATATTGTTACCAATCAAGGACGAAGAGATCAGTTTCATTTTTTTGAAATTGCTTCAGTATATTTGGGAAGAGTAGGAGAGCTGCCAGAAGAGAAGAGAGTATTGGCTATTGAGACAACAGATGATTTCTATTCGCTTAAAGGATATGTTGAAAACCTTATGCTTGAATTCCACATTAATCCGTCTTATGTACCTTCGCAGAATATTCCGTATTTGCTTCCAAATATACAGACAATAATTAATGTCGAAGGTGTAAAAATTGGAGCACTTGGAAGAATCTCTCCAGAAATCATTCAGAATTTTGGTATCGAGCATGATGTGTATATATGTGAAATTGATTTTGAGCTGTTTGTAAAGCATGCTCAAACCACGCCGACATATTCAGCAATTCAGCCCTTCGCAACAATCAAACTTGATCTTACATTTAAAAAGGTTCCACCAGAAACATACTCATCGCTTATTGAAAAGGTGAGGAAAGCTTCGAATAAGCTCATAGATATTGAGTATATAACCTCATATCAAGACAATATCACGATTCGGTGTTACTTCAATGACCATTCAAGGAATCTCACTGAGGAGGAAGCTAAACAGGAGCTTGAAAACATTAAAAAAGCGATCTCCTAAGGAAGTAGCGGCGTTGGTGTGGGAGATGGTGTCTCTAGAGGAGGGGTAGGCGTAGCGGTCGGAGCCGTGGTTGGCTCTTGATAATTCCAATCCTTCTTGATCCCAATCCTTACTGAGCTCTCACCTGATTTGCCCTTTTCATTCTCAGCGCGTATCCTAATTTCATACGTTCCATCAGGTAAATTGAACTGCTCATCGATATCTTTTTTATCTTCGTTATATTCCTTGAGCTTATTGCTATTTGCAAAGATTTCGACCTTCCTTACCGAATATAGGGTAATAATTTTAGCCTTCACTCTAATATCATTGGATTCGGTCCGTGAAGTATTTTGAGGCTCCTTAATGCTTACGATAACCTCATCTCCTTTGTTATCTGATGTTTCCTTTGGTGCTTTATATCGATCATCACCTTGCTGATTAATCCATGCATCAATGCCTTCCTGCCATCTGTTTCTTCCATCAGTTGATACGGGATCGTTTTCGGTAAGAACGATAAAATCCTTTTCGTCATAATCGCCACTCTTTATTTCGACATCGTTCGCAAGTTTTCCCGTACTTCTAGAAAGCTTTAACTTCTTATAAAACGTCGCAGTGTCGGTCGGCTCTGTCCCTTTGATAAAATACTCAGAGCGAGTCGGGTTCGCATCTTTAGGCAGACCACCAAGAAGAGAGTCTATCTGCAGAGCCTCAACATTATCAGGCTTATCCATAATCCCATCCTTATATTTTTTAAGCAATTCTCGCATGATTCTATTCCAAATCGGGGAAGCTCCGGTGATTCCTGAGGCAATTTTTGCATTCATCGGAGAATTGTCGTTATTTCCTACCCAAACACCAACTGTAACGTCCTTTGTCCAGCCAAGAGTCCAGTTATCCCGCTTATCATTTGTAGTACCAGTTTTTACAGCAACGGTTTTACCGGGTACGACAAGATAGCTTCTTGCCCCAAAAGCGTCAGCTCTGGCATTGCTATCCGAGAGAATGTGAGCGATAAGAAATGATGATTCTTTTGATACGACTTGTCTTTCAGAAGGTTTCCTTTGCTTATATATGGTTTTATTCTTGTAGTCTTTAATATCGATAATTGATGACGGCTCAACTCGTTTTCCTTCTCGTGCAAATACCGAATATGCTGATGTTAAATTGAGCAGTGTTGTTTCTCCTCCTCCTAATGTAATTGCCAGACCAAATCTTTTCAGGTTTCGTGCGTTAGGCTGAAGCTCTACAAGACCCATATCGTATGCTTTCTGCAGAAAATTTTTAATTCCAACATTTGCAAGAACTTTCACAGCTGGAATATTGTAGGAGTTGGCGAGAGCAAAACGGTATTGTGCCGGTCCTCTAAACTTTCCATCATAATTTACAGGGGCATAGACCTTTCCACCTTGATCAGGAAATTCGGTTTGGACATCCATAATAAGAGAACCCGGGGTAAATCCTTGTTCAAAAGCAGTCGCGTACGTAATAGGTTTTACTGCTGATCCTGGCTGTCTAAGAGCCGTAGCAACATTAAATTGTCCAAACTCTTTATTTGTGAAATCAAACGAACCGACCATGGCTAATACTTCGCCAGTTTTTGAATCAAGTACAACTGCTGAGGCATTAGAAGCTTTATAGGGTTTGAGCTTTTCTACCTCTTCTTTTACAATTTCCTGGGCTTGCTTTTGAATATCGTAGTCAAGTGTTGTCGTAATTTTAATTCCTTCATCAAGTATTTTAGGACCAAACTCTTTAATTACTTGATCTCGAACATAAAAAACAAAATGCGGAGCATTTATAGTAAGGTTTTCCGATTCAAATTTGACATTATCAAGATCGGCTAAGGACTTTTTTTCCTGATCTCTTGTGATGTATTCTTCCTCTCTCATTCGTCGAAGAACACTTTTAGTTCTCCCTTTATAAGCGTTTGGCGCTCCTGAGATCGGGTTGTAAACTGTTGGACTTTGAGGCAAGCCGGCAAGAACTGCCGACTCAATAAGATTGAGATCTTTTACATCTTTATTGAAATAACCTTTTGAGGCAGACTGAACACCCCAATACGTTCCTCCGTATGGAGCTTCATTAAGATACATTTCAAGTATTTGGTCTTTGGTAAAACGATCCTCTATTGCAACAGCAAGGACCAATTCTTTTACTTTTCGAGTAACCGTCCGCTCTTTGGTGAGTAAGACATTTTTTACCAACTGTTGAGTGAGCGTTGATCCTCCAGCAAGTCTTCCACGGGTGACAATTGTAATAAATGCTCTTGCGATTCCCCACAAGGAAAACCCCTTATGCCGATAAAAATTTTTATCTTCGATTGCAACCGTTGCATTTCTTAAATTTTTAGGAATATCATTAAATTGAACGGGGATTCTATTCTTGTCTTCAAACATTTCGTAGAGCACTTTACCGTTGCGATCATAGAAAACAGTTGAAAAACCTTCACGTCGAATCACCTTCCCTGGCTCAGGAAGATTTCTGGATAGGACTGCAAATATTACCGAAGCGAGAATAAAGAAAAGCACGACTCCAATAAGCGAGGCTTTGAGCATCAAGGAGAAAAGTTTTTGGCGCTGGGCTCTTGTCTTAAATCTCAAAAGTCGTCTTGATTGATTTTGCATAGCTATAGTATACTATAGTTCATTATTACTAAGAAATTATGAAAAAAATTCTTAAAAAATTTACAAAAAGAGAGGTTGTCATAAAAATTGTCATTATTATTGCCTCGTTAATGCTCATTCTTACTTCAGTTGCACCGTTCCTCCTCCGTTAAAAGTATAATTATTAACATGAATAGAGCGTTAGATAGTCTCGAAGATTATCCCATTGAAAGCCTTCAGCGAACATCAGCCCGCACCATTAAGCTTTTAAAATCATTAAACATTACTACTCTTTTAGATTTGCTTGATCATGTTCCGTTACGCTACGAAGACTATAGAACGCATCTATTCATTAAGGAACTCAGTTCTGCTCCCAATGAAAAAAAGTATACCTTTTCTGCAAAAGTGAAAAAGTTTTCAATGATGACAACCATGAAAAGAATGACGCTGCAGAAAGTCGTATTTACTGATGGTGATGAAATAACGCTTACATGGTTTAATCAGCCATATTTACGTCAGGTGTTTAAGCCCGAAGTAAGCTTTTCGCTTTCAGGTATGCTTCGATCTGACGGACAATTCATGCCTGAGGAATACGAAGAATCAGCTCCTTTAAACGATCTAGTTCATACAGGAAAAATTATTCCCATATATTCTCAAACACGTGGACTTTCGTCAAAAACAATCCGTTCAAAAATATTCAACGTTCTTCGGTCTTATGAAGATAAAATTAATGAAATTTTACCAGAGGAGATTGTTCAAAATAATTTACTTAATGATAGAAAGGAAGCCTATCTGAAGATACATTTTCCGCATTCTCATGAGGATATTACCTTTGCAAGACGCCGACTAGCTTTTGACGAACTGTTTTCAGTTCAGCTTGCTTCACATTTTATTAGAGAACAATGGCATACAAAGATCGTGAGAACTTCTTTTAATATAAAGGGTCATGTAAAAGACCTCGATCAACTCATTGCCAATCAACCGTTTTCTCTTACTAAAAGTCAACAGCGATCATTAAAAGAAATATACAAAGATTTAGAAAAACCCTATCCTATGAATCGAATTCTGCAGGGAGATGTTGGAAGCGGTAAAACAATCATTGCCGCAGGAGCTTTGTATGCTTCTTATTTGAATGGCAATACATCCCTTCTGATGGCTCCAACTGAAATATTGGCAAAACAGCATTATAAAAGTCTTCAGAATATTTTTTGTAAACTTGATCCAAAAGAACAGCCGAAGATCATCCTTATCACATCCAATACAAAATCAAAGGAGAAAGCGAAAAACGGTCAAGAAATTATTGTCGGAACTCATGCATTAATAAGTAAAAAAAACATCTATAGTAACGTTGGGCTTGTTGTTATCGATGAGCAACATAAGTTCGGTGTCGTCCAAAGAGCTCAACTAAAGGAGAAAGGAATTAACCCGCACCTGCTTGCAATGACCGCTACTCCGATTCCTCGAACAGCTGCGCTTACTCTCTATGGAGAACTTGATCTTTCAACGCTTGATGAAATGCCCGCCGGCAGAATTCCAATTAAAACGCACGTTGTGCCTTCGCAGAAGCGTCAAGATGCATATGTATGGATTGGAGACAAGATAAAAAATGAGCATATTCAGGCATTCATTGTATGTCCACTCATTGAGGACTCATCTGCCGAATCTTTAAAGAATGTTAAAGCGGCATCAACTGAATTCGAGCGATTAACAAAAGATGTATTTCCTAATATTTCGCTAAAACTTCTTCATGGAAGAATGAAAGAAAAGGAAAAAGATGAGGTTATGAGCGGGTTTGCTGAAGGCGCGTTTGATATTTTGGTAACGACTCCCGTGGTTGAGGTGGGGATTGATATTCCTAAAGCTGCGGTCATCATTATCGAAGCGCCAGAGCGGTTCGGAATGGCACAACTTCATCAATTAAGAGGTCGCGTGGGCCGGTCTGACATTCCTTCATATTGTCTTCTGTTTCCGGAGAAATCTTCAGATCGACTCAATTTCTTTGCACAAACTCAAAATGGATTTAAACTAGCGGAATTTGATTTGACACATCGGGGTTCAGGAACAGTGTATGGAACCGCACAGCATGGATACTCAGAGCTAAAAATTGCCTCACTTACTGATACTGAACTTATTCATGCATCACAACAGGCAGTTAAAATATTTGCAGAAAAATTCACTATCGAAAAATTCCCATTATTAGCAAAACGTTTGCATCGATATAAAATTGATTTTATCGCAAGAGATTGAATATAAATCCTGGGTTGAAAAAAATCTCTCAACCTTATACAATACCTTATGGCACCCGTACCAAAGCATAGGCATTCAACTTACCGAAAAGGAAAAAGAAGAGCAGCTCGTAAAGAGTCGCTTCCGGAGATTGTGTATGATAAGAAAACAGGAAAGCCACGACTGTCACATAGGGGATATAAAAGTTAGCATCCTTCCAGTAATCTCAATGGATAAACGACACCTTCGACGAATAAAAACTGTTCAAAAGCTATTCGCGCTTTCATTCTCAGAAAAGAATGATACCGATGAGCGAACAACTGAAATTCTTGAACATTCTACGGACTTTGATGCATATATTCAGCAATATGCTCAGAAGTATTCCGTTGAAAAAATTGCCAAGGTTGATGTTGCGATACTTCGATTAGCAATTTTTGAACTGCTCATAGAAAAAAAAGTGCCGCCAAAAGTTATTATTAACGAAGCAGTTGAGTTGGGAAAGGAGCTCGGAGGTGAAAAGTCTCCTGGATTTATTAATGCAGTTCTCGGAAAAATTTATGAAGCAAATATCCAAAATACCGAACAATAACACTCATACGCTTGATATCAAAGGCATTGAATCGACAATAAGCGTAACATTTGAAGACAAATCCCTTCTTCAGAAGGCATTCATTCATAGATCGTATCATAATGAGCATCCTGATTTTATGATGGAGTCAAACGAAAAGCTCGAATTCCTTGGTGATAGCGTGCTGTCTTTAGTTACCTCACGATATCTTTTTAATAACTATCCTCAGTTCCAGGAAGGTGATTATACCGATATTAAAGCCGCAATTGTAAACACACAAAGCCTTTGTAAAGCATCCAAGGAGCTTGGCTTGGGTCAATACCTTTTTCTTTCAAAAGGAGAACAGGAAAACAAGGGCAGGGACAATAGCTCAATCCTTGCAGACTGTTTTGAAGCGGTTCTAGGAGCTGTTTTTATCGAAAAAGGTTTAGAAGAAAGCTCTAAATTTGTTGAAAGATTCCTCTTTAAAGATACGCTCGATGATATCATTTCAAAGAAACTTTACCTCCCATCAAAAAATATACTTCAGGAATACTATCAAGATAGATTTAAAAAGCTTCCAGTCTATAAAGTGCTCGCTGAAAAGGGGCCAGAACATGACAAGATATACGAGGTTGGAGTTTATCATGAAAACATTTTTCTGGCAAAAGGAAGCGGAAAATCTAAAAAACACGCTGAAGAACAAGCTGCCCGAGAAGCTTTACAAAAGCTTGGAATATGATATAATTTCAAATGGCATTACGAATCAAACTCACTAGAATAGGAAGAAAGAATAACCCAAAGTATCGAATTGTAGTCGCTGAGGCAAAAAGCAAAAGGGATGGAAAATACGTTGAGCAAATTGGTTTTTACGATCCTATTCTGCAACAAAACAGCATCACGCTTGATAAGGAAAAACTTACTGGATGGATGCAAAAAGGCGCCTCCTTCACCAAAGGCACCGAGCGATTATTAAGGAATTTTTCTAAATAACAACGACATATTTCATGGAAACATTACTGCATGATATCCTCTCTAAAATAGTTGATCACCCAGATAGCATATCCCTTACTCGAGAAGAAGATGATTTTACCATACGAATTAATCTGACCGCACATGAGGATGATTATCCTAAAATTATTGGCAAGAACGGCTCAACGATTAAAGCACTCACTGAGATTCTTCGTCTTTACGATATAAAAATGAACAAGGACTCCCAGAAAAAGATCTTCATCAATGCTGCGTCCTAAAGACAGCTTTTTTTTAACGGAATGGATTAGTTTTGGTCGTGTATTCGGTAGAAACATCATCATCTTTAACCGAGGCTTTCATGAAGAATGGGTTTCGCTCGGATAATGTCTTTCTTATCATTTCGACATCCTCTAATATTTTTCTTTTAAATGAGATTGATGTTTCGGAAGATACATTTGGTTTATATATGTGGAACTCCGCAGTGAAACTTAATGATTTTGAGCTTGGTATATAAATAATATTATTGATAGTCATAAATCGCCCCGTAAGATAGTGATAGTTTTTTAGAAAATCCATGAATTGCACCTCGTCTGCTTGGGCCATAACTGCGACACTTACAAATGCCCCAGGCATACTTCCATAAGGAGATGAGTATTTATCAACGAACATTCCATAGACGAACTGCAAATTATCTGCGGCATTAAAGATTGTGAATTTGTCCTCTGTCGTTGGAAGTATCGTATTGATCAATGCCAATTGGTCGTCAATGTTATGCTTGTTGTATTGGAAAATAGTACTTCTTTTGATCGTTAACTGATTAAGGTTATCATCAAGAACTTTAAGGTTGCTTTGAGCTTCTACGTACTCTTTTAGTTGAAGAGGGATAAATGAAATAATAAGAAATGCAAATAGCAGCAGTCCACCAATATAGACAATATGCTTCTGGAGCATTATGATGATAAATATATTACCGGTATTCTTTTTTAAAAGTGACATTTATTGAAACAAGTAGCTCTTTTGACTGGGCGTCTGAAAGAGCAATTGCACCTAATGAAATTGTCTCAAAATCTTTTTGAAAATCAGAACTCTCGGCATAATCCAAGAATTTTGAGAGAGCTAAAATATCAGGAAAGGTGAGAAGAACATCTGTCGTTAGACTCTTATCGATATGAACATTTTTAAGGCTACCTGAGTCGGTTGATACCGTAAAGTGTTTTTTAAGAATTTCATAATATACGTCATACGGAGGTTCGTTTTTTGTTATTGAGCTAATATAGCCCAATTTCGATTGAAGTTCTTGAATTTTTTCTTCTGAGCTTTTATATTGCTTGATTTCAAGTTCAAGTTGCTTTTGTTTAAGTTCTCTTGCCGATATGGCGGTCTGAATATTCCTCTGAAGCAGAAATAGAATGAATAGCGAACTTAGAGATACTATCCCTGCTCCAACAGTAATGAATCTGATCACCTTAAATATAAGCTGAACCTTTGTATAGTTCCTTCTATCCTGAAGAAGATTTACTGATATGCTCATACTATGAACGTAGAGCTCCTCCTATAACCGGGATGAGCAGAGACCAATCTGATTTAAAAAAATCAGAAACGGTATTTTTCATAAAAAAATCACTTATATTAAAGAGCTTGACAGGGTAGTTTAATAATGAAGTAAGCTTTGTATCGATTCCGGCGAATTTAGATCCTTCCCCAAAAATATAAAGGTCTTTAACTTCAAAATTGATTGTATCTTTTGAAGAGATAAGAAAACGTTTTATCTCGGAAACAAATTCATTCAATGGTGAGGCGAGCAATTCTGTTAGGTTATATGTTGCATCATTATCGAGAAAGCCAATTTGCTCGAGAAGATCGGCGATCTGTTTATCGCTTAAGGAATAATTTGCCTGAATATCTCTATGAAAAATGTCTCTACCAATCGCGAAGTTATGAACCTGAAAGGGCAAGCTCTGATTCAGATCAAATAAATATAACGAACTTGAAGTATTTCCAAAATTGATAAAAACAGCAGCGCCATCCTTAGAAAACGGGCGTATTTGATGGAGATCTGTAATAAGTCTGAGTGTGGCACTCGTTTCATTTTCAACAGAAATAGGAAGAAGACCCGCATTTTCAACGATTGTCACAACATTATCAATGACTGAATTTGCTGCTGCGATAAGAAGAATAAGCGCCTTTTTATTTTTTGTGTCCTTCTTAAGTACATGGATATCGAGGTTCACTTTATCGATAGGAATCGGAATGAATTGGTCAGCTTGGTATTTAATCGCAGAAAGAAGTTCTTTGTCAGTAAGAAGAGGCATCTCAAAAATACGTGTGTAACTCTGGCTGTCAGGAATAATAATGTTCACTTCCTTGCTTTTGATCTGTGCTTCATTGAGCATTTTTATAAGAAATTCGGATGTCTTTTTACTAATATCGTCTGCTGCAGTAATGTATGGATTAAATTGAAGCTGATTAAATGCAATAGATTTTGCTTCAAGAATATTTTTCCTATTTTCAATATCTGCGATCTTTAAATAATGCTCACCGACGTCTAGTGCAAAAAAAGTTGATGCCATGTAATTAGTATGTGGAAATCTGAACAATAAGTCAAGGGAACTATCTGCTGAGAGGCCTTTAATAGGTTCGAAGCTTTACTTTTGTTTGATAATTGAGCGTTGACTTTTCATCTTGTCTATCAGTTATAGCTGATTGTGAAGCTATAAACGAGATACTTACCAACGGCGGACTGAATTCAGAAGTTCGTGTACAAGTCAGAGCAAAGCTTGAAATTGATACTTTATCATTGGTCAAATCAACGGAACCTGTTTGGGAGCTTTCAGACGCGATTTTATTCTGATTCACATAGAAGGAAAACCAGTTACCGTTAACGTCTTTTATATATATTCTTCCATCATTGAAGTTTGGATTATCATTTGTACATATTTCATTGCTTGATAATGGGGGTATTGCTGAATGTAGACTCCTTCCATATTGTTTTATAATCGTTGTCATCGCTCCAAGAGCATTGTCTCCATTTCTCTTCACCTCCTGTAGAATGAGAACTTTTGATTGAGCACGAAGGTTACTGAAAAATAACGCAAACATTGCAGGGATAAGCAAAGAAATCATTCCTATAACAATCAACATCTCAAGAGCAGAGTATCCAAGTTTTTTTATTCCCATAATGAAAAAACTGTATCAACGGGTATGGTGTATGTGTTTCTAACTTCCTTCCACTGGACAATAACAGAAATCTTTACTTGCGAGCCTGTCCCGACAAGCGTTGCTTGACGTAGAAACCTATCCTCTAGGCCATATGAGGCGCTACATGACCCAATTCCTGGCCAGGATATTGAAGTGGAATTGAAACAATATGTATTGCCAGGAGTATCAGCTGACCGTGCCACGAAGGCGCTCCACGTTGCTTCCTTTTCACCTCTCATCCACTCGACAAGTTCCTCACTAAATCGAGACGCCTTAATCTTGTTCTGATTATATTGAGCTTTCTGAAGTGATGAGGTTGTTACAAAAACAGTTGCTAAAAATATAAGGGAGAGTATCGAAATAAATATAATCACTTCTAAAAGAGAAATTCCTTGTTTATTGGAATATTTTTTATGTTTCATGATGTATTATGGACAGCTACAATCACTTTCTTTCTGCTCAGAAACCGTTCCGGCAGTATTCAGTGTAATTTTTCTACACTTATCTGAGATTTCATGGTGAAGCATAATGCATGTCGAACTACCTGTCCCAAGACCGAAAGGCTGAAATGTAACCGAGCCAGATGAAGATGCCTGGATAGCAGCTGGAAAGAGGTATGAAAATAACTGTGAACATCCGTTTGGAGTAAGCGAATAAGATGTTGTTGTCCAGTCAAACGTGTATGTCCCTGCATACGTGCCACATATCTTTTCTCCTGAAAGAGCTCTTTTTTTTCCAAGCTCAAGAGCTTCAACCATCTTGTACGATTCGTGTTCTAATGTTTTTGTCTGATTGAACGTTACGTATGAAGAAATTCCTAATGTAGAAAGAATCCCTATAATCGCGACAGCGATCACGACCTCAATAAAAGTAAATCCAAAAAGATTATTTTTGGCCATAAGCTCCTAAGCAATAATTGCAGGCAAGTCCTGCGCCACAGCTATCCCCACCAGGAGGCGTAAGACAAGGTGTTGGATCAGCATTTTCAAGATGAACGGCAAGGGTGAAGTCACCGCTTTGAGTAGCATAATAATACTTTCTACTTGGCGACCGAGGATCTTGAGAGAGCTTTTGGACATATATATTTCCGCTTGAGTCAGTTAGACCAGATGTTCCGAAGGGAAGTCCATCTGTTGGAGTTGGAAAAGGAGTTGGGTACGCGTTATTATTACTTCTATATTGCTCAAGTGCAGATCTCACTTCTTCTAAGTCAGTTTTTCTCCGTGAATCCCGTGATCGTTTTGTAATCTCACCATAAGAAAGCGTTGCGATGGAAAGCAAAAGACCGACGAGAAGCACGACGATTAAAAGTTCAAGTAATGTAAACCCTCCGTCAGCCTTTATACGCATAAATACAGCATAGCACGTCAATCCCTTTTCTTCCATAGAGAGATAATGAGATGGTCAAGACTATATTCTGGATTAAGATTGTTTGATACAAGAAATCTTTTTGTAGTGATAAGATCTTTATAAAAATCTGATGTGTTTGGAAGAAATTGTGAAGGATCATGAGCGATTTGTGTATGCATTTGGTGTAACGTATTGTCGATAATCGTTATGACTCGTTCTCTATTAATCTTAGTTGTCTGAGTAAGATACGCAATAAGATGCTCTTGAGATGCATCAAAGAGAGAAAAGTGTTCATCTTTATGAAATAAAAATGTGTCGATTTTTTTAATAGTACATCGAGATCTAATCGTTGGAAGAACAAGGTGTTCATGAGAGACTATCAATATGATAAGATGGTGTTCTGATGACTCCTCAAGGGTTTTTAAGAATGCATTTTGAGCTTCCTTCTTTGCTGTATCAAAGTCATAGATAATTGCCGCTTGGCGATATGAAGATCGTGCAAGAATGTTGCTAAGGCCCCTTATCTGTTCAATAGTCACCGTTGATAATGTTTTATACAACCGATGAACTTCGTAGGACTTAATACCCTCACGCAGTAATAAATCGTTAACATAGTGTTCTGCGGCCTCTGTGTCAGATGAAATAAGTAATAATGGAATCATAATTCTCTTGTCCGCCTTGGGCGGATAACTTTCTCGATACTCTCATTGAATTTTATACCAGAATTCCATATAGTGAAAGTATGACATTGCCAACAAAACAATTTCTCAACATTCTCCTTGATCAACATGCAATCAGTGCTGATCAGGCTGAAAAATTTGAGGTTGACTCTTTGCAAAAAAATCTCCCTATCGATGAATATCTTATTTCAAACTCTGCCGTTAATCAAGATATCATCTTGAAAACAAAAGCTGAAGTCTTGGGAATCTCCTGGATTACCGGTGCAACCATGCCAACTGCGCCTCAAGCTCTTGCTCTTGTCCCAGAATCTATCGCCCGAAAGTACAGCCTCATTCCTTTCGAGCTTAACGAAAAAGAGAATTCTCTAAAAGTTGCCATGGCTGACCCATTTGACGTGCAGACAATTGGCTTTCTTCAAAAAAAAACAGGGAAAAGAATTATCCCATCCCTGATTCTCAAGGAGGATGTAACTAAATCTATAGATGTTGCTTATGCTCAAAACATGTCTCCAAATATTACCGAAGCATTGAGAGAGTTTGAACCGGCTGTAAAAACAGTACAAGCTGATCAGATTGAAGAAATTATTAAAGAAGCTCCAATCGCAAAAATCGTCAAAACGATACTTGAATATGCAATCAAAGGAAGAGCATCAGATGTTCACATCGAACCTCAAGAATCCAGAACCCGCGTTCGCTATCGAATAGACGGTATTTTACAAGAAAAACTTGCTTTACCACGAACGATACACGAATCGCTCGTTTCTCGTATTAAGATCCTTTCAGGTTTAAAAATCGATGAACGACGCGCCCCTCAGGATGGACGTTTTAACTTTAAGATGGGTGAGGAGGAGGTTGATCTTCGTGTGTCATCTCTCCCAACAGTCAATGGTGAAAAGATCGTCATGAGACTTCTTAAAAAAACTGGGGGTATTCCATCCTTGACCGACCTTGGTTTAAGAGGTCCCCAGCTCAAAATCGTTGACGAAGCAATGCATCGACCATATGGGATCATTTTGGTTACTGGACCAACTGGTTCAGGAAAATCAACTACGTTATACTCGGTGCTTAATCTATTAAATAAGCCTTCCGTAAATATCGTAACGCTGGAAGATCCTGTAGAGTATCAGCTCAAAGGAGTAAATCAGGTTCAAGTTAATCCGCAGGCTGGACTCACTTTCGCAACAGGTCTAAGGTCGTTTCTGAGACAGGATCCGAACATCATTCTTGTTGGAGAAATTCGGGATAAAGAAACAACGCAGCTTGCAATTCAAGCTGCTCTGACTGGCCATATTGTATTTTCAACCCTCCATACAAATGACGCATCAACAGCGATCCCTCGTCTTATCGATCTTGGTGCAGAACCTTTCCTCATTGCTTCGGTATTAAATGTAGTTGTTGCTCAAAGAATTGTGCGCCGAATCGCTGACGAAGCAAAAACACCTTATCAGCCTACGCCGGAGGTTGTTCAAAACATTCAGAACACACTTGGAGACCTCCTTCCGAATCAGTACAAACAAGACCCCTCATCAATTAAGCTTTATAAAAAACCCGACACTGCCGGAGATACAGGCTACTATGGAAGAGTCGGTATTTTTGAAGTCTTAAGAATAAGTCGCACTGTTAACAGGCTCATTATTAAAAACTCAACGGCAAATGAAATTTTTGAGACGGCAAAACAGGAAGGACTTACGACAATGAAGCAGGACGGCTATTTGAAAGCATTGGACGGGATGACAAGCATCGAGGAGGTCTTGAGAGTTGCAGAAGATCAATAACTCATGTACATTGAATGAAACGCTTATGGATATTACTGAACTCCTTAAAATTACCATAGAAAAAAGATCATCTGATCTTCATATTATTCCTGGATATCATCCTTCAATTAGAGTTAACGGTGTCCTTTATCCCTTAAAAACATATCCTGTCCTTACAGACGAACTTGCAAAATCAATGCTTCTTCCTCTGCTCACAGATGAGAAAAAAGAATACCTTATTACGAACAAAGAGCTTGATCTTGGATATAATTTTGAGGATTCAAGGTTCAGGATCAATATGTATTTTATCCGTGGAATGATTGCGGGAGCATTCCGTCTCATAACAACGAAAATTAGCCCTCTTGAAGCGTTAAATCTTCCTCCGCTTTTACATAACTTCACAGAAATGCAGCAAGGATTTATTTTAGTAACGGGTCCAACTGGAGAAGGAAAAACAACGACAATAGCTGCAATCATTAACGAAATTAATACGAAGTTCGAGAAACATATTCTGACAATTGAAGATCCGATTGAATATCTCTATCCACCTGCAAGGTCAATTATTTCACAGAGAGAGATTGGCCAAGATACCCATTCATGGTCAATTGCTCTGAAATCAGCTCTGCGTGAAGATCCGGACGTTGTGGTTATCGGTGAGATGAGAGACTATGAAACTATTCAGGCAGCGTTAACGATTGCCGAAACCGGTCATTTGGTTTTTTCAACACTTCACACGAATTCTGTTCCGCAAACTATTGACCGTATCGTTGACGTTTTCCCTTCCCGTCAACAGAATCAAGTCCGGAGCCAGCTCGCTGTAACGTTGCGTGCGATAATTTCTCAACGCCTTGTTCCGACAATCGACAATCAATCACGAATTCCAGCGTGTGAAATACTTCTTAGCAACCCTGCAATTGCATCAATTATTCGTGAGAGCAAGACTCATCTTTTGGATAACGTGTTGGAAACCTCCTCAGATCAAGGAATGATCCTTCTTGAAAAGTATTTAAGCAATCTTTATCTTGAAGGAAAAATCTCTCGTGAAACAGCAATGCACTACGCAATCCGATCTCAGCAAATTCAAAAACTTATTCGCTAGAAAAATAGAGAATATAAATGTATGGAATTCACATATAAAGCGATAAAAAATAATCAAACGGTTAATGGTGTGATAGAGGCGGAGAGCGAGGATAAAGCGCTTACATACCTGAGAGCTAGCAATATCACCATTCTCAACATCCAAAATAAATCAAAACCTGTGATGAGTTCGTTGGGAGGACTTTTTAGCAAAGTAGCATTTAGCGACATAGTTGACTTTACACGACAGCTTTCAATCATGCTTAACTCAGGACTCACACTTATTGATTCTCTCGATATTCTTAAACGCCAAACTCAGAAAACCGCTTATACAAAGCTCATTTACGATATCGATGACGATGTCCGTGCCGGAAATAGCCTTTCTATGGCCCTTAAAAATCAAAAAGGCTTGTTTAATAATCTATATATTGCCCTTGTTAAGGCCGGTGAAGCTTCAGGCAAACTTGATGATATTCTTAATAAACTTTCAAGCAATCTTGAGCAGCAAAGAGCATTTAGAGGAAAAATTAAGGGAGCAATGGTGTATCCAGCTATCGTTATGTCAGCAATGGGGGGTGTTATGTTCGTTATGGTTTCCTTTGTTATTCCAAAACTTCTTGAAGTATATAAAGATTTTAATGTAAAATTACCTGCTCCAACAGTCTTTCTCATTGCGCTGTCAAATTTCTTCCAACATTTTTGGTTTCTCGTAATTATCGGATTTGTCGCTGGAGTCGTAGCGTTAAGGCGCTACTATCGTTCACGCATTGGAAAACTGACGATCGATAGAGTCATGCTAAAGCTTCCTCTTATCAGTAGAATTATTAAGATTTCTGCTCTAGTTGATACGACGCGAACGCTTTCAATACTCGTTGGAGCAGGAGTTTCTATTCTTGAAGCGCTAGACATCATTACCGAAACAACAACTAATATTGTTTATCAAAACGCTCTTAAGGATGTAAAAATTAGTATTGAAAAAGGAGAGACTTTGGGAAAATCTCTTGATGAAGCTGGAATTTTTCCACCAATATTCGTACAGATGACTGCGGTAGGTGAACAAACCGGTCATTTAGATGATACTCTTGGTCACCTAGCGGCATATTTTGAGAGCGAATCAGAAATTGCCATTAAGTCATTAACGACGCTTATTGAACCTGCAATTCTTATCGTCTTAGGCTTAGGTGTAGGATTTGTAGTCATTGCTGTCATTACGCCTATTTTCAGCCTTACGTCCTCATTTAGCTGATAATTTTTACCCCTTGACAAAGAAAAATGAAATGATCTATTATGAATACATAGGGAGTTAAAAATTACATTTATATAAATATATGATTAAATCACTACGAAACGCACAAAAAGGTTTCACCCTTGTCGAAATATTAATAGTCGTTGCTCTTATCGCTATTCTTGCAGTAATAGCGCTTATTACCATTAATCCCGCGGAGGCACAGAAAAGGTCACGAGACGCTCAAAGACTTAAAGAAATCGGTGTTCTTCAAGGAATGATGGAGCAGTATATTAGTGACAATCCATCTGCAACAGGATTTACCAGCGAGAGTACTGATAATGCTGCGAGTAATAATTGTAGCACGACAGGCTGGATCGGTGTAAACCTCTGTAGCTATGCGAATACACTACCAAAAGATCCGATTAACCGAGCAGCAACGTTTGCGCTAGCTGGCGGAACATCGTCAACAGGACCAGTAGCATACCAAATTCTGCTTGATTCGAATTTGAGATACAAAATCTGTACTCGACTTGAGTCAGTTGCAAATGCAACTAAGCTGACTACGGATGGAGTAAGCAACAGCTACTTCGAGGTGTACTCAGCAACAGACGGCCCAACGTGCACATTCTAAGAATGGACTAAACTGTTATTAAAAAGCTCTGCTTCGGCAGAGCTTTTTTTTGTTATAATGCTGGCTATGCTTGTATTATTATTTTCTCTGTTCTTTACTTTCTTTACATTTTTTCAAACGTTCACAATATATGGGGGTGACGGCGGAGATCTTGCTACGGCAACTTTTGTTGGCGGATTTGCTCATCCGCCCGGATATCCTCTCTATTCATTCCTCGGATACTTGTTCTCATTCATTCCTTTTGGAACTCAGGCATGGAAGATAGGTTTTCTTTCATCAATTCCTTCTGCCCTGACTGCTGTTGGGATATTTGCTATTGTTTACATGCTCACATCTTCGAAAATAAGCGCGTTCATATCTTCAGCAACAATCTCTGTCACATATGTTTTCTGGCTTTATGCAATTGTTCCTGAGGTCTTCGCGATAAATTCGCTCATCACAGTACTATATATACTTATTTCTCTAGCCTGGTATAAGAAACAGGAGATCAAGTATGTCTATTTTATTGCACTTCTTACCGGAGTAGCATTCGCGCACCATCATATGATTATTTTTTTATATCCATCACTTCTATATATTGTTCTAAAAAAAATAAATGCGGTAAAAAAGTTAAAAATCACACATTATATTAAATCTTTTTTTATCTTTTTTCTTGTTGCTCTGTCATACCTTTGGACAGTATATGCTGCCTATACCGTAAAACCGATTATATGGAATAATCCTGTGAATATTAAAAATCTTATCTTTCTTATCACAAGAGCTCAATATGGAACATTTCTTTCTTCTACACATTTTATTAATTCTATTACCTCACGCCTTTTCCAGTTTGTAGCCTTAGGAGAGTTCTATTTAACTGATTTTACGTTAATTGGAATAATTTTGGCCGTATTAGGGCTTTTTTATCTTTATAAAAAGAATCATCACTATTTTTATTTTCTACTAATAGGATTTATATGTACTGGACCTCTTTTCTTTTTCTATGGTTCATATATTCTCTTTACTAACTTCAATATAGGCATATTTGAACGCTTCCTTCTTATGTCTTATGTATTCATCGCTATTTTCTTAGGATGTGGAATTTCATTTGTTAACGGATATCTTGAAAAGATTTACAGAATTGTTATCAAAGAGTCATCAAAAAGAGTATTGTATTCAAAAATTACTATCTCAGCATTTCTTATTATTCCAATACTAATCTTTTATATTAATGTTTCTAAATTGTATCCACTGAAACATGATGCTACGGCAGAAAATTTTGGAAGAGATATACTTTATTCGGTTGATGATAGAGCCATCCTTCTTGTTCAGGGAGACACTCCAGTTTTTAATTCGCTCTATATCTATCATACTGAGAGAGAAAACTATCCGCACATCAAGATTATCAACCTTAACAAGCTTGTAGCAGGAGATTTTGATAGTCATATTAAAAAATATTATCCCGAGGTTATCTATCACTACTCAAAGAAACAAGAAACATTTATAAAGAGATTTATTAGCGAAAATTATAATGTATTCCCCATATACTCAGTACGCCCATTTGAAACATATATCAAGGACGCCGAGTGGGTTCCGTATGGACTCGTATTCAGGCTATATATGAGAAAGGACGACCCAAATCTGGATAGCGTTATTGCCCAGAATATTAAACTATGGAAACACTATCAAAATCCATTATCAGGGAGTCTTGGAGCGTACCGTAACCTGATGCTAAGTAATGTTCTAGATTACTATGAAGCCGCAAGTATACGTTTGGGCGACGTCCTCCTGAAGAAGAAAGATTATAAAAATGCGCTGAGCTATTACAAAAAAGCCTATGAGTATGCCAACGACAAGCAAAATGCCATCTATCTTATCGCTTCAACATATATAGACATGAAAGAGTGTGTAAAAGCAAAAGAGACTATTGAGAAGGCTCATACATATAAAAGTATTGGATCGGATGAGGATCTGTACATTGAGGCCCAATTTTTTTTATATAAATTCTGTTTTAATGATGAGAAAAAAGCTTCCGAGTTGAAGAAAAAAATTGACGCAATCGAGGAAAAGAAGAAAAAATCATTGCAAGAATTAATAAAATAAATGTCGTCGTTGATACAATGATTCCCTTTCTCAATGATCCGGGCTCGTATCGAAAGGTTACAGAATGTTCTCCTTGTGGAAGAACGATCGCTCTGAATGCAACATAGGCAGGGTATATCTTTGTTTCTCTCCCATCAACATACGCCTTCCACCCCGGATAAAACGTATCAGCCAAAATGAGAAAAGCATCATGAGAGGATTTTGTTGCAAGTTCAATATTCATATCTTCATCTGTCTTCCAAATAACAGAAGATTGTAAAGAGGTTCCTTCATAGAGAGGCTTATTGATCTTTGGATTTTCTTCTAGAACAACAAGTTTTTCAGGATTAAATGTGGGATCGCTAATCACATAAATAATATCATCGAGCGTTTTAACAGTTTGATACATTGGAACAATGCGAGCCCGTGGAAGAACTTGAGTATTGTGATAGATATAGTATTTAAATCTTTTTTCTATATCTGTCCCTTGGTATGGATTTATTTCAGCTGTTTCTTTAAATGTTGCGTGAGTTGCCTTACCTGCGCTGATAATCGTACCAACATTTGCAATGCTTATGAGACGCGCCGAGGTGCTCGCGATCCTAAGTTTATCGTCATTGGTATTAATATCAACCAGATTGTCATAAAAGGATTTTCTCTTAACCCATATTCGACCTACATATACATCGTAGTGGGGAATATTCCAAAAAACATTGGTATTAGGAATTAATTCATTCTTATAATAATATATGTTATTTATGTTCTTCCATCCGTTATGACTGTAATAAATATACCCGTATTCTCCAAGATTAATTCCAGCAACTCGGTCTTTTTCTCCACTAGCTTTAACATATGCGACGCTTTCGGGAGGTGTTAAGAAACCTTGTACAGTTTGAGTAGGATGATAGAAATACCACGCTGCAAACAACTCAACTATTGTAAATATACCTAAAATATGAATAAAAAATTTTCTTTTGGAAAAATATGCGTCGTATGAGAAGGTGCCCAATAATATAAGAACAACGATAAATAAGAAGGAAAACCGAGCAGGAGTTGTGAAAAGTGAAAAAGGTGGAATGGTGTATATAAAATAAAGGGGCGAATACTTTCCGAACATAGCGAGCATCCATATTATTCCCATAAACCACAAAAGTCTTACTTTTCTGTCTCCTAGGAATTTTGCAGATAGTAAAACAAGAATCCCAGTTGCAAAACCAACGCTAAGATTATTTTCCCAGAATATATTCCCGCTACCCATGAAATGAAAAATATACGAAGCATTGATCGGTTGGCCAAGAATAAAAGGATGAAAAATTGTTAAAAGATGTTGTGGAAATAAAGAAAAGAAAACAACAAGCGCGTATGTAAATGTGCCACTTCGTACCGACAGCGAATGAAGTTCAAGCGAGGGTAGCATCTGGACTGCAGATAAGAAAAATGCGGTGAAAAAAATAAAAACAAGTAATATGTTCTCTCGAATCCATTTTTTGTAGTTTCCATCTATGAGTTCGGCAAATGTTCCAAGAAAAATGTAAAGTCCGGTTAGAAAAGTTATTTGAAGATGTCCTGCAAAAAGCTGCTGAGATAAAACAATCGTACCAATGGTTAAAAGTTTTATTGTTGGTTTTGAAAGATATTTTTTAACAAAAATAACAATCCACGGAAACAGTGAGGCGGCTTGAATCATATTCAAATGACTAATATGCCCCATAAAAAAACCTGAAAATGCAAAGATAAGACCGCCATAAAAAGCTACAGATATAGATCTTTTGAGATAAAGTAGGTAAAAATACATGCCAAATGCTGCAATGATAAACGTCGTTATGAAATTAATATTAAAAGCAAGCCAGGGCGGGAGAAATTTAAATAAAAGAAGGTTGGGTAGGTACCACGTTCCTATTTGACTTTCTGCATAAATAGGGTATCCAGTTGCCATATTCTTGTTCCAAAGAGGAAGCTGATTTTTTTTAAGATTCTCACTGAGTATCGTTTTGACTGGGAAATTAAAATCAGAAATATCTGATCGTCCGAATTCAGGCGTAATAAAAACAGAAGGTTTTGGCAAAAAAAGACGGCTGAAAAATCCGCAAAAAATCACCGTGTATATACACAGCACGATTACATGACTTTTTAATATTTTTTGGTTCATATTCATTCAGCAATGAAAAACTGCAGCATTCCGAGCATGAAAGGGTGATTAACTTTCAGTGTAAATCCCTGTATTTTAAGAAAATTCCGAATGTCTTCGGGCGTATAGTCGTGAATGTGCGTTCCATTCCAAATTTTGCCTCTATATTTAGTCCAAAAGAACCATATAATATTAAATAGTGTATTCTCTCTTGGAACAAGAATATGAACTGACCCGCCTGGTTTCAATACTCTTCTCATCTCCTTTATTACCTGGGACGGGTCTTCGACATGCTCAAGTGCTTCAAGACAAAATACATGGTCGAATGTCTTTGCTTTAAATGGTAATTTATGAGCTTCTCCAAGCTGGAAATGGAGTTTCTTATTCTTCTTATATCGCTTCTGAGCATGCCGAATCGCAGGCTCAAGAACATCAATCCCTGTGATGCTGTCGGCTTTTGAGTTGTCAAGAATCACTTTAGTAAAGAGCCCATCACAACAGCCAATATCTAAAATTTTCCCTGTTAGATCATGGCTGTGCTTACCAACGACTCTGAATCGGGTCGTATGCCAGAATCTCTGGAAAATATTATGTTTTACTGAAAATTCATACCAATCAGCAGGAACATTTTTATGGAGCTCAATCGCCTTCCGAGCGCGAAACGTATTTAATATCTGTGTATTCATAACGCCTTGAGCTCCTCCTTTATCTTTGAATCTTCACCAAAGTCTCTGAGTATGCTCTCTAGAAGTTTTTTGGCTTCATCTTTTTGTCCTAATTGTTTGAGAATGAGCGCTTTAAGATAGAGCGCGTCTTTATAGTTCGGTTTAAGCGAAATTGCAAATTCCACAGGCCCAAGTCCGTTGACTTGAAACAGTCTTTTTTCTTCTAATGTAAGACTCTTTTTGGGTTCATATTTTGCTAAATAGTATAATCCTTGAGTATATGGCAGCCGAGGATCGGTTGGAGCAAGTTCACGGGCTTTCCTCATCGACATAATGGCCTGATCAAAAAAAATTTCATCTCCTGTCGTTTGGTAAATAAGAAACTCGTTACGTGATTTAGTCTTCCAGTAATAAACATTAAGTGGAGAGCCTTTCAGCGCTTTTTTCATGTAGTCTTCTGAAAGTTTTCCACATAGCATTTTCTTTCCATTAGAGTCAAAACAAAGTGGCATTTTTTTTGTTCCAAAGCCCTCTATAAACCCTTTCTGAGCAAGTGTTTGAGCAATCTTTTCCTCATATACATGTTCATGTTTATATGCATCAGCTTGGTAGTATTGACGAAGCGCTTCGTCGTAATCATCTATATTTCGATAATTTTCTCCCATTGCGTAGTGGGTATCGGCAAGGAAGTAACGTAGAACAAACACGCCTAAAACTAGGAAAATGCACACCGACAGTACGCTGAATATTTTTTGCTGATTCGTTAGTGCCGTTGATATATCCTTGACCGGCTCACGTTTTACCATCAAAATAGCCGCAAACGCAGGAAGAAGGTAGAAGTAAATATTTACTGTTGTCGTCGAAAAACCAAAAAAGTTTGTAATAAGTATTGACAGATATCCAGAAAGCAATGTGGCTGCAAGAAGCTTTTGCGCTGAAGAGAATACATCGCTTTTAATTACTCTGAGAAAGAGAACAATCGTACATCCGATAAGCAAAAGGTAGGATAGAATTCCAGCAATTCCGGATGTTGCAAAGTAGTTAACAAATTCATTATGTGCTTTATTATAGACGTAGTCCCACTCAGAGGTAAGATTATGCTCACGAGGCCGGGTAAAATTGTATGCATATGCAAACGTTTCTGGACCTGTTCCAAGAAGAATGTGCTGAAGGCCTAACGAGTATCCACCCTGCCATACAATTTTTCTAATGGTAAACGAGTCAGTAACATCTTGACCAATGACTGGTTTTGTCTCACTTGAAATCTGCGCAGACTGATTTGACACAGAAGGTTTGAAATCTAAACGCAGTACTCGATCAATGCTTCCAATTCCTGTTTTAAAAACAACAATCGAACATAGAAACAATGCAATTAATATTCCAATTTCCTTTTTACGATTCAGGATATATTTAGATTTATTGATTATAAAATAACTCGCAATCAGAACAATACCTATCGGAAGACTCAAAAGAGCGGACCGTGACGTCGTCAGCAAAATACCACTAAAATTGAGTAAGAGATAGGCACCGTATAAAATCAAGGTTTTCCGAGCCTGTTCCTTACGAAGGAAAAAGTACGCCCCTATAAAGAAATGAGTTGCCAAATATGCGCCAAGCCAGTTTGGCTGCCCAAGCGTTGAAAATATACGTATCGTTGGCTTGAACTGCTCAGTCCAGCAGTCAACATTTAGATGTCCTGTAAAAGCAAAACATGTTAAATCAAATCCAAATTTGCTCGGAAGCCCCCATAGAAGAACAATTGCAGATCCAATAATTGAAATGGTAAGAAGTTTTTCAAGAACTGGAAATACTTTTTTAGTATCAATGTTTGAGATAAATGCAAAATAAAGTACAATATATGTAAGCGTTGGCAGCAATCCGCCATTAAATCTCCCATAATATCCGAAGAGAGATGTTTCGTGATCGATTGAGGTTATGGTGGATAACAATTGAGATCCAAGAAAGATCAGAAGAGGGATCGACAAGAAAGACATTGATATAATAGGCTTTCTATATAATAAGGATCTGAATAACCATACACAAAAAATTGCTGATGTTACAAGATAGATAAAGAGCATTTTATTAAATTCAAATAGTTCAGATGTCTTGTGGAACATCACAAATGGAGTAATCGCAAAGAGAAGAGAATATAATAAAAGAAAGATTTTATTAAATTTTTCGTTCATATATGCCAACAATTGTATCAAAAATAAGTAAATATACGTCAATGCTTTTCAGTAGAACGAAAATAGCCTTTGATATCGGGACATCTATGACACGGATCGGTATCGAAGACAAGGGAATAGTATTACGTGAGCCAACATTTGTTGGGCAAAATACTCGAAGCAACGAGTTAATTTTTTATGGAACGGATGCAAAGGAAATATATGGAAAAGCGCCAGGATACATTAAAGTTATTAAACCAATTGAGAATTCAATTATTTCAGATTTCGATGCAACGGTATATCTTGTTCAAGAATTTTTAAAAAAAGCCGTATACCCATACTACGCAAAGTCTTTTATTAAACAAGGTCTAGAGGCATATGCTGTTGTTCCAACTTCTTCAACAGAAGTTGAGCAAAAAGCTCTCATAGAAGCATTAATCAAAGCAGGATGTCATAAAACGCATCTTATTGAAAAACCCCTTGCTACTGCGTATGGAGCCGGACTCCCAATCTTTGGACATAAGCCCATTTTTATCATCGATCTTGGAGCTGGAACAATCGAAGCAACAATTATCATTATGGGAGGAATTGTTGCCTCAAAGGTTCTTAAGCTTGGCGGAGATCACATGGACAAGCTCATATACAACTACTTACATCTTAAGTACGGACTCGTCATTGGCGAGCAAACAGCAGAACACCTAAAGATTAAGCTTTACAATCTAAAGGATCAGAAAGATATGCTCCCCACACGTGGAAAATCGTTGGAAAATGGACTTCCGAAATCTGTTCGCGTTACCTCAACTGATATTCAAGAGGCTCTATCTGTCCCGCTTAACCAAATTGTCGATGGAGTAAAAGAGCTTATTGAAAGTGCTCCTCCTGAAATTATTGACGGGATGATTAAAAGCGGTGTTACGCTTGCAGGGAGCCTTGCATATATCCCTGGCATCGATAAATATATTGCAAACGATATTAAAATTCCAGTTAATATCGCCTCAAAACCTGAGGATTCGACAATTCTTGGACTTATGAAAATTATGAAAGACGAGGAGAATCTTAAGAAAATCATTATTAACCGAAGCTAAACCTTATTGCAATCTGGATCTTGAAACCGTGGTTGATTTTCCCGGAAAAATCCGTATAATATTCGATACCTCTGTTATTCTAGATGACTTCTAGAGTGCGCGTTGACAATAGGAATGTGGTTGGAAATATTTTCCTTTAAGAGTTTGATCCTGGCTCAGGATGAACGCTAGCGGTGTGTTTAAGATATGCAAGTCGAGCGAATCCGATTGTTAGCATTGAGAGTATGAGTTTATGCTCTCTATGCTGATAGTCGATAAGCGGCAGACGGCTGAGTAACACGTAGGAACCTACCCCTCGGTAAGGAATAGCCCCGAGAAATCGGGGGTAATACTTTATAGTCTCGCAAGAGTAAAGGGCATAACTGCTCGCCAAGGGAGGGGCCTGCGGCCTATCAGGTAGTTGGTAGAGTAATAGCCTACCAAGCCTATGACGGGTAGCTGACCTTATGAGGGTGAACAGCCAGAAGAGCACTGAGACACGGGCTCTACACCTACGGGTGGCAGCAATCAAGAATCGTTGGCAATGGGCGAAAGCCTGACCACGCGACACCGCGTGTAGGAAGAAGCTTTTCGGAGTGTAAACTACTGTGGTAGGGGAAGAAGTTCAGTGTAAGCTGAATTGACGGTACCCTGCTAGAAAGAAGCCGCTAACTTCGTGCCAGAAGCGTCGGTGATACGGGGGCTTCAAGCGTTATCCGGTGTGACTGGGCGTAAAGAGTCTGTAGGCGGCCGTTCAAGTTACTTTTTAAAGATCTCGATCCAATCGAGAGAAGGGAAGTAATACTGTTCGGCTCGAGTTATCTTCAGGGTAATCGGAATTTATGGAGGAGTAGTGAAATGCGTTGATACCATAAAGAACACCAGTGGCGAAGGCGGATTTCTATAAGATAACTGACGCTGAGAGACGAAAGCTAGGGGAGCAAACCGGATTAGAGACCCGGGTAGTCCTAGCCCTAAACGATGCTCGCTAGTTGCATTTTTCCTTCAATTTTGACGGAAGGGTGTGGCGAAGCTAACGCGTTAAGCGAGCCGCCTGGGGAGTACGACCGCAAGGTTGAAACTCAAAGGAATTGGCGGGGAGACACACAACTAGTGGAACATGTGGTTTAATTCGATACAAACCGAAGCACCTCACCAAGGCTTGACATCCAAATGAAACTTTGATGAAAGTCAGAGCCTCCGCAAGGACATTTGGACAGCTGTTGCATGGCTGTCGTCAGTTCGTTCCGTGAGGAGTGCCCTTAAGTGGGACAACGAACGTAACCTTCGTCCCGAGTTATATTTGTCTCGGGAGACTGCCCCGATGTCTATCGGGGAGGAAGGGGAAGCAGACGTCAAGTCAGCATGACGCTTATGCCTTGGGCGACACACATGTTACAATGAGATAGACAAAGGGTTGCTAAGCGGTAACGTGGAGCTAATCCCATAAACTATCTCTCAGTAGGGATTGAGGTCTGAAACTCGACCTCATGAACGCGGAATTAGTAGTAATCGTGGATCAGCCATGCCGCGGTGAATACGTTCTTGTCTCTTGCACACACTGCCCGTCAAGCCAACAAAGTCGGTAGTGCCTGAAGGATCACATTTGTGGGACGAAGGCAAGATCGGCGATGGGGACTAAGTCGTAACAAGGTACCCGTTCTGGAAGGAGCGGGTGAATCACCTCCTTTCTTTTTTTTAATCTCGATGTATTTCGAGAAAATTTAGAAATTTCATAAGGAATAACGTCCAACCACATTCATATTGTTAACGCAGACCCTCGATGCTGATTGGCATTCCGGGAAGAAGATTACTGAAGAAATCTTTGCCTGTCCGTGAAGCTTTATCGTCTTTAGTATCTCCAAAATGGCTCCATGCGCTTATTTCAAGATAACTATCACTCGGATCACCAGATGATCCTGGATAGATGACAAGCTCTCCAACATTACCTCCAAAGAGATTGGCAACATATGTAGCTTTTTGATTACCATTATTAATGGTGATATTAACCGTATCTCCGTATTCAAATTTTCCTTTAAAATCAGAATGTTTGATGGTTGTCTTAATATTCCCATAATTGTCAATATGACCAACGAACATTCCTCTCAATTCTGGAATGACATCCAGAGAACTTTCCTGAAGATCCAGCTCTTCTTCCATATTGTCCATCAGATGGGCGACTACACGGGGGTAAAGATCTCGTGATCTAAATTGACTTCCTTTCTCAAGACCATCGTAGAAATATGCTTTTTCGATTTTTGATTTAATCAACGAAAAGCAGTAGCCAGCATTCGGGCCAATAATCGTAATCCCGCCAGCTAGCTTTGCAATAAGACCTTTTGCTCCTTCAGCATGTTCAACTGCCTCTGTGCTCTCAATTCGAGGATCAGTATTAATAAAGAAAACTGTTTCGTGAGGAATTCCATAACGTTCTTCTGTTTGAACCAGCTGATTCAAAAGAAATGCTGTGTGAATTGTGGAGGGATACGAATTTACAACGGTTATTTGAGCTCCATGATAGTCCTTCAGATTGCCCTGTATGGCAGTCCATGCCTCGACCGGAGACAAAGGATCATTTCCATAATCGGCGATGAGAGTAAGTTTTTTCATATATGCATTATAGGAATGATTGCTGGCTAATTCAAGCGACATTGATAGCCATGCTAACAACCACTCAAACTTGGTACAATATGAGGTTAGGGCCTATGGTCTAGTGGTACGATTCCACATTCGCATTGTGGAGACGGGAGTTCGATTCTCCCTAGGTCCACCTCGATTTCAGACTCCAGAAGTGATATAATAGTGTCCTGTCCACCTGCAAAAGCTGCAGGAATGGACAATCTTTAATTTATAGCGCGTTGACAAGGAAAAAAGGATAGTGTGTATACGCGCATATTGGGATTGAATACCACCTAAATTCAGTTCTGATATGCGCGAATACACAACCATAGGAGATGAGATTGAAGAAGCGTAGGAGTCGGATCCTTAGGGCATTGGCCAAGAGGATGTCAGGCGCAGAACCTGGCATCCACCACCTTGAGATGCGGGGAGGCGCTGATTCGTCAGACGTAACAGCTCTTCTTGACCATCTCGGAGAGGTGGCGCCAGACCTGCAGATCGGCAGTATTCACGTCATTGGCGGTGGATTGAAGGTGTTCGTCAGGAGCATCCGTGGGAGGAGGGTTCGAGAACTTCCACCCCGCCCACCGAATGACCGCAGGCCTCCCAAGATCGGGAGGATCCAGAACTAGCCAAGCAAGGAGAGTGACATGAAGGTCTTTCGACTGCCGGGTAGGCAACGCCGGCACAAGAGCGACGGGACAGTCGATTTGCCCGACCACGGGCTGATGGGTCTGGAGATCAGAACTGACGTCAAGCGACGCAAGGAGCTGCCTAAGGAGGCCACACACTACGTGGAGCTTCCAGTCGATGACCGTTCCCCGGACCTAGGGTGGTGGACCGAAACTGAGGTCCATACCCCCCGACGAACACGAGGAACGTTCGACCCATTCCACTGGAATGGGGGCCGATGATGACGGCCGGCAGATGCGTATGGTGCGGCCGATACGTCGGGTCGGTCGGGCAGAACCTCGGCGAGGCGCTGAAGAGGATCGGCGCCCTCGCCACCTATTGGCTCTCGTCGGACACCGTCGACGATGAAGACGTCTGCGGAGGCGGTCGGCATGATGTCGATATT